>ERZ1026876.6-NODE-6-length-154431-cov-20.317789_pt1 | contig 154431 bp, 180 predicted proteins | sample MGYA00380168_ERZ1026876 | MGnify/ENA primary metagenome ERZ1026876 (study PRJEB33269, sample SAMEA4719804) | human gut metagenome | biome: human-associated habitat; feature: organic feature; material: feces | place: Cameroon | collected 2013-10 ... | reverse complement strand
AGGAGCGCATCGCTGTTGCTGAGGCCCGCAAGCTGAACATCCCCATCGTTGCTATCGTTGATACCAACTGCAACCCCGATGAGATCGATTACGTGATCCCCGGCAACGACGACGCGATCCGCGCTGTCAAGCTGATCGCCGGCGCTATGGCTGACGCTGTTCTGGAAGGCAAGCAGGGCAATCAGGAAGCTCCCGCTGAGGAAGCAAACGCCTGATTATTCCGTATTCCGAACAAACCCGTTTAATAACGTGTAAGGGAGAATAAAAATGGCTATTACTGCAAAGGACGTTATGGAGCTGCGCAAGCAGACCGACTGCGGCATGATGGAGTGCAAGAAGGCACTGACCGAGGCCGACGGCAACTTCGAGAAGGCAGTCGAGATCCTGCGTGAGCGTGGTCTGGCTACCGCTGCAAAGAAGGCAAGCCGTACTGCTGCTGAGGGCATGGTCTACGCGGAGTACTGCCCGCAGTGCAAGGTCGGCGTCGTCATCGAAGTCAACGCTGAGACCGACTTCGTCGCCAAGAACGACAAGTTCGTTGCTTTCGTCAAGGAGGCAACTCAGGTCATCATGAAGCAGAACCCTGCTGACGTTGAGGCTCTGATGGCTTGCAAGACCGAGTCCGGCGAGACCGTGGACGAGGCCCTGAAGAACCTGATCCTCGTCATCAAGGAGAACATCAAGGTTCGCCGTTTCGTCCGTTACGAGGGCGTCTGCTCTGCTTACGTCCACGGCGGCGGCACCCACGGCATTCTGGTCAACTTTGAGACCACCAACGACATCGACGCAAAGGACGAGTTCGTTGCTTACGGCAAGGACATCGCTATGCAGGTCGCAGCTGCTAACCCCAGCTACGTCGATGAGGCTTCCGTCCCCGCCGAGGTCGTGGCCAAGGAGAAGGAGATCATGCTCGCTCAGATGGCTGGCGATCCGAAGAACGCTAACAAGCCGGATGCAGTCAAGCAGAAGATGATCGAGGGCAAGATCAAGAAGTTCTTCAAGGAGAACTGCTTGGTCGATCAGGAGTTCGTCAAGGACGGCGACCTGTCTGTTGCTCAGTACACCGCTAAGGTCGCAAAGGATCTGGGCGGCGACATCAAGATCGTCAAGTTTACTCGTTTCCAGAAGGGCGAGGGCCTTGAGAAGCGTGCTGACGACTTCGCTGCTGAAGTCGCAAGCATGGTGAAGTGATTTAAGCTTCCAAGCTGAAAATGGGAGCCGCAGTGCCTGTCACAGGGTGTTGCGGCTCTTTTTGTTTGTGTTTGAACGAGAAGTGTGTTATCATAGTAACAATTACAATGAAGAGAAAGCTGGAAGTGAAGAATCTCGACCAGCCGCTGTACCGAAAAAAGGAAGGCGGTATCTGACAGGAGATGTTACGATGAAAACACAGAAACTTGAGATCAGCGGTATTCCTGCTTTGCTGTACGGGGAAGAAAGCCGAAAAGTATATCTCTATGTCCATGGCAAAATGGGATGCAAAGAAGAAGCCCTGCCGTTTGCAGAGCTTGCCTGCCCGGCAGGTTATCAGGTGCTGGCCATCGACCTGCCCGAACATGGCGAGCGGAAGAACGGCCCGGAACGGCTCCTGCCATGGGTAGTCGTTCCGGAGCTGCAATTTATGGATCAGTATGCAAGAGTGCACTGGCGGCAGGTCTCGCTGCGGGCCACGAGCATCGGTGCGTGGTTTTCCATGCTGGCGTTACAGGAGAAGGCACTGCGCCGTGCGCTCTTCGTTTCGCCAATCGTGGATATGGAAGACCTCATCGGCAGGATGATGCAGCAGGCCAACGTGACCGAAGAACAGCTGAAGGCGGCAGGGGAGATCCCCACAACTTTCGGGGAGACGCTTTCGTGGCCGTATCTCTGCTGGGTGCGGGAGCATCCGCTCCGCTGGTGCACCCCCACGCAGGTGCTCTATGGTGAAGCTGACGAGCTGACTTCCTATGCCGTGCTTGACCGCTTCAAGCGCACGACCGGGGCTCAGCTGACCCTTCTGGCCGACGGGGAACACTGGTTCCACACCGAGACGCAGCTGGCCGTGCTGCAGGTCTGGGAAGGTGCGCATCTCTGAAGCGCAGAAAAACAGAGATCCCCGCTGACGGGTTCGATGACGTCAGCGGGGATCTCTTCTGTTTTTACGAACGAATCGTGAAAACCGCAGTTGTTTTTAGACCTTTGCTTCGCTGTTGTGCTCAGCCTTTTTGTAAGCAGAGAAGGAGTGGAAGACGATGTTCAGGCCCAGAACGATCAGCAGGACTGCGAGGATCAGCTGCAGACCGTTGGCGATGAACACAGCGCCCCAAGTGGTCTCACCAGCAGGGATGCCCACCGAAGCGGCTGCGCTGATGGCCTTGACCATGGCAATCAGACGCTGGACCAGAGCGGTGAAGGTAACGCACAGCATGATGACCAGCGGGGGGAAGAGCATCTTGTTGTTTCGGCCGGTGACCTTCAGGAAGACGCACAGGGTAGCCAGAACCAGAGCGCTCAGCAGCTGGTTGGCGGAACCGAACAGCGGCCAGATGTTGGCGTAGCCGATCTTGGTCAGGATGAAGCCGAACACCAGCGTGATGAAGGTGGAGAAATAGACGTTGCAGAACAGCTTGCGCCAACCCTCCGCATGCTCCATGTCATCGACGCTGAACAGTTCCTGAAAGCTCATGCGGCCGATACGTGCGACGGCATCCAGACTGGTCAGCGCCAGAGCAGAAACGCACATGGTCATGAAAACGGTAGCAGCGTAGGCGGGAATGCCGAACATCTCAAAGAAACCGGCAACGCCGCGGCTGAAGATCTGGAACGGGGTGCCAGCAGCAGGAGTGCCGTCCGCAGCGGCAGCAGCACCTGCAACGCACAGGGCCAGAACAGCCAGCAGACTTTCGAGGATCATGGCGCCGTAGCCAACCTTCAGCATATCCTTTTCGTTCTCAACGGTCTTGGAAGAAGTACCGGAAGAAACAAGGCTATGGAAACCGGAAACCGCACCACAGGCAACGGTGACGAACAGGATGGGGAACATGGTGCCCAGTTTCTCATTGGTGAAACCAGTGAAGACGGGCAGATTCATGGTGGGATGTGCGACCAGCAGACCGACCACGGCACCTGCAATCATGGCCACGAACATGAAGGTGGTCATGTGGTCACGGGGCTGCTTCAGCAGCCACATGGGCAGGACGGCTGCAAAGAAGATGTAGATGAAGGTGATGTAGCTCCATGCAGCCTTGCCCAAGATGATGGGGAAGTTTGCACCGATCACGAAGGACAGAACGATGAAGACGATGCTGATGACGCTCTCCTTCCAGCCGGAGAAGCTGAACTTCTTCTGGATCAGGCCGAAAACGACAGCGAACACCATGAACATGATGGAGACCATGCCGGCAGCGCCGTTGGTCTGTGCAGCCTCCACCAGAGCACCATCGGTGCCAAAGGCATTGAAGGTGCCGGCGACCATGTCAGCAAATGCTGCGATAACGATGCCGCAGAACAGCCAGCAGAACAGCAGGAACAGCTTGCGGCCAGTCTTGCCGATGTACTTCTCGATCAGCATGCCCATGGACTTGCCGTCGTTCTTGACGGAAGCATACAGAGCGCCGAAGTCGGTCACAGCACCAAAGAAGATGCCGCCGATCAGGACCCACAGCAGAACGGGCAGCCAGCCGAAGGCGGCAGCCTGAATGGCACCGGTGACAGGGCCGGCACCTGCGATGGAGCTGAACTGATGGGCAAAAACGGTCCAGCCGTTCGTCGGGACATAATCGCGGCCATCCTCGTGGACGACTGCGGGGGTCTTAGCCTTGGGGTCGATGCCCCACTTGTTTGCCAGCCAGCGTCCGTAGAAGGTGTAAGCTCCCAACAGACACACGGCTGCGATCAAAACGATGACCAGCGTGTTCATTTCTTTTTACCTCTTTCCTTTCTTTTCGTAAAGCAAAGAGGTCACGCCGTGGCATCTTTGCCCGAAAATTGTGTATACTTTATCGCCGATTTCATAATTTGTCAATATATTTGGAACAAGTTCAGTGGATGTGCCAATTCAATAAAAAAATCCGTAACAACTTTTAGGTGATTTTTGTTCACGTGTGAAACGAAGAAACTTTAACACGATGTCAAATGAAAAAGGCTCACTTTATAAAAATACTTGACTTTCGCACTTTCAAGTGCTAAAGTAATAATACGAAATCGTCGATCACCTTTATGACCCGGTACTTGCCGCAAAGGAGGCCGCTATGGCTGAGAGAAACCCCAGAAAGAACCCGATGACGGACGCATTGTTCGATGCGTTCCTGAGCCTTGAAACGCGGGAGGAGTGTTACAACTTTTTCGAGGATCTGTGCACCGTGAAAGAGATCTCCGACATGGCGCAGCGGCTGGAAGCAGCGAAGCTTCTGCTGGGCGGCAGCACCTACGACCAGATCGTGAAGAAGGTGGAAATCAGCACAGCCACCATCAGCCGCATCAACCGCTGCATCCAGTACGGCGCCGGCGGTTACCGCGATGTCATCGAGAAGCTTTCGGCCCAGAAGGACACCGAGCCGGAGAAGTGACAACGGCGGGGAAACGGGCATACAATGGGCTACACCTTATATAGAAAGGATGATCCCATTTATGGCTGATACCAACTGCACCCCTCTGGAATGCCCCGCACTGCCCCGCGTCACCCTCGATCAGGCGGTCATTGATCTGCTGGAGAGCATCGCGCTGCAGGAATCTGCCCTGAGCCACATCCTCTGCGCCGAGAGCCAGAAGATGAAAACGGCCATGGCGATGGAGGAAGTGGATCTGTGCAAGCTGCTGGAGATCAACGACTCCGCCACCAACATGGTCCATGCCGTCGCCAATCTGGAGCTTGTGCTCAAGGAGAAGCTGGAGTTTATCTCCAACAACCTCTATTACCCCTCTGCCGAGAACTGCTCCGGCACCTCCACCGCGCAATAACGGCGGTTGCCCCTGCCTGTCCGCATCGTTTGCCGGGCAGGCTTTTTTATTTGTGGCGATTTCATGAACAATCTCGACAAAAGAGGGAAAAATGATTTGTCGGAATTGATGAAAACGGAAAACTGTGCTATACTATCCCGTGTATATGTGTGAAAGAGAGGGAAAAGCCTTGCAGCACTATGACGTGATCTTATTTGACGTGGACGGGACCCTGATCGATTCCGCCCCCGGCATCCTGAATACATTGGAAGAGGTCTTCCATAAAATGAATGTGGACATCACCGGCGTCAATCTTCGCCGCTACCTCGGCCCGCCGCTCCGCAAAAGCTTCGGCGAACACTTTTCTGACCCGGAGAAGATCGAGAAGGCCACCGAGCTTTACCGTGCGAGCTACGCGGCCAAGGGCAGCCATGAAGGCAATGCCTACCCCGGAGCCGCTGAAATGCTCCGCCGCCTGAAGGAAGCGGGCTATGTGCTCTGTACCGCCACCTCCAAGCCCACCAAGGTCGTGACCCCCATCCTCGAAGAGCAGGGGCTGGCTCCCTATTTTGACTTCATCGGCGGCGCGTCCATGGACGAGAGCCGCGATACCAAGACGGAGGTCGTCCGCTATGTGCTGGAGCAGCCCTGTGCCAAGGGCAAGCGGGTGCTGATGGTCGGTGACCGCAATGATGATATGCGCGGCGCGGCGGACTGCCATCTGGATGCGGCCGCAGCGCTGTACGGCTACGGCAGCCGGAAAGAGCTGGAGCCCTTCCACCCGGTCTTCTACGCCGAAAGCTGCGCCGCCCTTGCGGACGCGCTTCTGAATGTCTGACCTGACAACGAATCAACGATAAGGTGAATCATATGAATCCTAGGACACAATCGGACAAGCAATCCATGACTCCTTTGCAGCGGCAGGCGGTTCTGGTCTGCGTCGTATGCGCGCTGGCGGCTCTGCTTACCATCGGCATCACCCTGACCCTGCTCAAGCGGGGCAAAGGGGAGACCCCGGCTGTCCCCGATGCGGACTCCGCGACGACAGACACTCCGGCGGGGAGCAATGATCTGGCCGGCCATTACCAGATCGACAACACCTCCTCCGCCCTGCTGACCGAGACGGCCGACGCGGGCCAGTCCTATCAGGACGAAACTCTTTTTCTCGGCGATTCCAACACCGTCCGCCTCTACAACAACGGCTTGATCTCCCTGCAGCAGTTTTGCGCCAAGGAGGGCATCGGCACGCAGGTGGCGCTGCACGAAGGGATCGTCACCTTCAAGAAGGACAGCAATTCCTACACCATCGCACAGGCTGTCGCCATGATGAAGCCCCGCCGCGTGGTCATCACCCTCGGCACCAACGATACCGGCATGGAAGTGGATGACTTCATCAGCAACTACACCGCGCTGGTACAGGCTATCCGGGAAAGCTACCCGTACACCGACATCATCGTCAACACCATCCCGCCCATCCCGGCGGATCACTCGACCTATCCCCACATGGATCAGGCCAAGATCGACGATATGAACATGGCTCTGCTCAGCATGTGTGAGCAGCTGGGCCTCAAGTTCCTGAACACCGCCGAGACCCTCAAGGGGGACGACGGCTATGGCAAAGCAGATTATTACACCAGTGGTGACATCCATCTGAAGAGCGCCGGGCTCAAGGCTGCGCTGAACTATCTGCGCACCCACGCCTGCGAGACCACCGACAACCGCCCGGATACCAACAACATTCCGATCCGCACGCTGGAATATGTCTCGAACCCCAGCTCTGCGGTTCAGGCTCCCAGCTCGGAAGCCGCCAGCGAGAGCACCAGCAGCTCGGTCGAGGCGGTCCACTATGAAGCCCGCTATCAGGTCGATAAGAACGGCGGCGGCACGCTGGCTTCCGGGAACGAATCCGGCAAGACTTCGTTGAGCTATAGCATCACCGATGCAAGCCAGACCGTCAGTGTGACGGCTGTGCCCGCCGAAGGGCATGTCTTCGTCAAGTGGAGCGACGGCGTGACCAGCAAGACCCGCACGGACACGAAGTTCAAGCAGAACCTCGATGTGACCGCCGTCTTCGCCGCCGTGTCGGTGGAGATCAGCAGCGAGGGCAAGGGCCTGTTCAGCGGCTCCTATATCTTCCACGCAAAAATCAGCGGCAAGTACGCCAGCAGCGATACGATCCGCTGGTACGCCAACGGCGAGGAGGTTAAGGGCGCTGCCGGCCAGACGACCGTCTCCGTCCCGGCATCCTCTGTTGCAAAAGGCAGTTATAAGATCTACGCTGTGGTCACTTACAACGACTGCAAGGTGAGCAGCAACACCCTGACGCTGACCGTCAGCGGCGAGGCTGCCTCCAGCAGTTCGTCCCATTCGAGCGCGTCGAGCAGCTCTTCTTCCGGAGCAAGCTCCGGCAGTACATCCAGCAGCTCCGGCAATTCGGAGGAAAAGCCCGCGTCCTCGTCCAGCTCCTCCCACAGCACCGCCGAAAGCGCTTCCGGCAGCTCGGAGCATTCTTCCAGCTCGGCGTCCAGCGCATCGGAGTCCAAGAGCGAATCCAAGGCCGAGTCGGCCAGTGAATCCAAGAGCGAGGAAACCGCTTCTTCCCACAGCGAGTCCAAGGCGGAAAGCGAGAGCAAGGCCGAGAACGACCTGCCCGCTTCGAGCACTGCCGAAAATACAGAAACCGAAGGATCTGCCAGCCGCTGACCTTTTTGCGCTCCGCTGCATAAGCTGGGCAGAAGGGAGCGTGAGCGGATGTTTTGTGAAGAGATCCGTGTTCCGGGCCTTCCCGGAGAAGAGAATGTGACCGACGGCAGCGTGGACTGGTACGAGATGGACTGGGAAAATGTGGACAACGGCGTTTTGGAGTCCGAAATGTCGAAGTGCCCGGAAAATCCCTGCTCCGATTCCGATACTTCCCGCTGTGAGGACAACCGTCCGGAACAAACCGACGATGAAACGTATGAAGTAGTCGAGGAATAAGGCGAAGCCAGCTCTGCCGGGGCGGGGCTGGCTTCGCGTTGTTCCTGAAGCTTTGAAAAAATGGCTCCGGTGAGGGGACAAGGTCCCCTGAAAAACAATCGATAAGAGGGGAAAACGATCTATGGCAAAATACTATTGCATCCTGTTCGATGCAGACAATACCCTGCTTGATTTCGACGCCGCGGAGAGCAAGGCGCTGGCGGACACGCTCCGCAATTACGGCATTGAGCCGGACGCCGAAACGGTCCAGACCTACCGCACCATCAACGAAGAACTGTGGCGTCAGTTGGAAAAAGGCCAGCTCCGCCGCGACAAGCTGATGGCCGAGCGCTTCACCCGCTTTTTGAAAGCGGTCGATGCTGCGGGCAATGGGGCGGAGATGAATAAGTTCTATCTCGACCAGCTCTCCACCCACCCCGACCTCGCCGCCCCCAATGTGCTGGACGTGCTGAAGGAACTCTCCGAGGTGGCGACGCTGGCCGTCGTGACCAATGGCTTTGACCGGGTGCAGTCCCGCCGGGTGGCGGAATCCGGCATGAAGGACTTCATCGAGGAGGTCTTTGTCTCCGAAAAGCTGGACAGTGAAAAGCCGAACCGCAAGATCTTCGATGCGGCCCTCCGTTCGCTGGGCGTGGAGAACCGGGAGCATGTGCTGATGGTGGGCGACAGCCTGACCAGCGACATTCAGGGCGGCATCAACGCTGGGTTGGACACCTGCTGGTATAACCCGAACCACGCCGAAAATCCGGGCAAGGTCTGCCCGACGTATGAGATCTCGAACCTTGAAGAGCTGTACGCTCTGGTCATGGAGCCGGAGGAACTGGCCAACGTCGGGGTGAAGAACCGCCGCCATCAGCTGTAAGTTCCGGCGCTGTGCGGCAAGGGCAACAAAAGATTGGATGAACAACAATGCTGATACATTTGGAAAAACTGGGCAAGAGCTTTGGTGAAAAGATCGTCCTGCACGATGTCACCGCCAGTGTCGAGCGGGAAGACCGCATCGGCATCGTCGGCCAGAACGGCGCGGGCAAAACGACCCTGCTGAAGATCCTGACCGGCGAATATACAGATTACGAGGGCGAGTTCAGCGTGACCCACGGCGTTACCCTCGGTTATCTGGAACAGAACGCAAAACTCGACCCTACGCTGGATATCTACGGCGAGATGCGCTCCTGCTTTGCGCATGTGCTGGACGCCATGGCGCAGATGCAGATTCTGGAACGCCGGATGGCGGCCTCTCCGGAGGATGCTTCGCTGCTGGAACAGCACGATGCGCTCCAGAACATCATCGACGCAGCCGATGGGTACAATATGGACGTCAACATCAAAAAGGTGCTGTCCGGCATGGGCTTCGGGCAGGACACATGGACCAAGAACATCGCGGTCCTCTCCGGCGGCGAGCTGACCCGGCTGCGGCTGGCAAAGCTGCTGCTCCAGAAGCCGGACGTCCTGATTCTGGACGAGCCCACCAACCACCTCGACTTTGCAACAATGGAGTGGCTGGAAAATTACCTCAAGGGGTATTCCGGCGCGGTCCTCGTCGTCAGCCATGACCGGTACTTCCTCGATAACGTCTGTACGAAGATCTGGGAAGTGTCGTTCCAGACCATGACGACTTACAAGGGCAACTTTTCGGCCTATCTGCCCCAGAAGGAAGCGGCCGATGCGCTGCGCCAGAAGCAGCACGACGCCGATGTGGCGCTGGCAGAGAAATTGCAGGATTACGTGGACCGCAACCTTGTGCGCGCTTCCACCACCAAAATGGCCCAGAGCCGCCGCAGACAGTTGGAAAAGCTGGAGATCACCGAAGCGCCCAAAGATGAGACGAATCAGCTCAAGTTCCGCTTCGAATACGACGTGGAGCCGTGGAACGAGCTGGTGCTGATGAAGAATCTGACCATCCGCATCGGGGAGCGCACCCTGCTGGAACCCTTCACCTATACAGTCTGCCGCGGGCAGCGGCTGGTCATTGCGGGCCCCAACGGCGCGGGCAAATCTACCCTGATGCAGGTGCTGGACGGCAAGCGCCGCCCCTCCGGCGGTATGGTGCGGCTTGGCACCGGCGCCCGCCCCAGCATCTTTGCCCAGCAGCAGAACCGTTTGGGTCAAGGCCGGGTCATTGACGTCATCTGGAACAAATACCCCCGGATGACCGAGCTGGAAGTCCGCAGCCATCTGGCGAAGCTGGGTTTCCGGGGCGAAACGGTCTTCAAGCCCTGCGAAGCCCTGTCCGGCGGCGAGCTGGCCCGGCTGCGCTTTGCTGAGATCGTGTTGGAGCGGCCGAACCTGCTCTTCCTCGACGAGCCCACCAACCACTTGGATATCTATACCCGCGAGAACCTGACCGAGGCGCTGATGGCCTACACCGGCACCCTGCTGATGGTCACCCATGACCGCCACCTGATGAACAGCCTCGGCTGCCCGATCCTCTATTTGGAGGACGGCAAGGCGACGCTCTATCCCAGCTACGACGCTCTGATGGGCCGCAGTGCTCCTGCCGCCGCCCAGCCTGAAAAATCATCCGAGTCTGCCAAGGCCGGTTACGGCAAGGAGCAGCGCCGCCGCCGCGCCGAGCTGCGTGCCAAGATCAAAGCCTGTGAGGACGAGATGGAGGCGTGCGGTGCCCGCGAGGTGGAACTGGACAACGAGATCAACTCGCCGGAAGTGTACAACGACCCGCAGCTTCTGCGGGAAAAGAGCGATGAACTTGCCGACCTGCGCTTCCATCAGGAAGAACTGTTCGCCGCATGGGAAAAGGCCATGGAGGAACAGGAGCAGTACGAGCAGGGAGCCGCAGAAGAATAACGACCAAAGGAGCAGCCAACATGCCAAAGAACCGCCGCAATAACTCCAAGACCCACAGCATCGCCCTTTCCGGGCTGCTGTTCGCGCTGGCGATGGCGCTCTCGTTCATCGAGGGCACCCTCGTCATCCCCGGCCTTTTGCCGGGCATGAAGCTGGGGCTGGCGAATATTGTGGTGATGTACGCCCTGTTTTTTATGGGGCCGAAACAGGCGCTGGTGCTGGATATCCTCAAGGCGCTCTTCGTTTTTTTGGTGTCCGGCTGGACGGCGGGGTTCCTCTCGCTGTGCGGCGGTCTGCTCTCGCTTTTGGTGATGTGGCTGCTGTATTATCATTTCCCGGTGCGGCCGACATGGTATATCCTGTCGGTCTGCGGTGCACTGGCCCACAACATCGGTCAGCTTCTGGGAGCCAGCGTGGTCCTTTCCACCGCCGTCTCCCTTTACTACGCGCCGGTCATGCTGGTGCTGGGGCTTGCGATGGGCGCACTGACGTCCGTTACCCTCCGCGCCATCCTGCCCGCACTGGGTCGTCTCGGTTACAACACCCACGAACATCGTGGAGAATAAGAGGTTTTGCATATGTCTGAAAAAGTTACGGTCCGGGTGGAGCGGAACATTCTCCATCTGCCCGCCATTGCCCTGCGGGGGCTTGTGGTTTTCCCCAACAACCTGCTTCACTTTGAAGTGGGCCGCGAAAAGAGCATTGCCGCGGTGGAGTGGGCGGTCAGCAATCATTCCAACGTCTTCCTCATTGCCCAGAAGGACATGAAGGCCGACGACCCCGCCGCCGACGGCCTGTATCATTACGGTGTCGTAGCCGAGATCAAGCAGGTCATGCGGGTGTCGGATGATCTCGTCCGCATCCTTGTGGAGGGCAAATACCGCGCCAAGCTCACCCAGATCGACACCGACGGCAGCTTCCTGCTGGCCTCGGTGCGCCCCACGCCGGTGCGCCCCGTGAAGCCCGAAGAAGAGGCCGAGGCGGATGCGCTGCTCCGCAACGTAAAAAAGAGCTTCGACGAGCTGCTCAACTTGAACCCCCGCATCGGCAAGGATGTGGTGTTCGCGGTCAATTCCAACAACGACCCCGCTTTCCTCTGCGAGTACATCCCGGCAAACCTTCTGTTCCGCTTTGAGGACAAACAAGCCGTGCTGGAAGAGGGGACTCTGATCGGCCGTCTGCGCCTTCTGGTGGAGCGGATGCACCGGGAGCGCCGGATGCTGGAGATCGACAAGGAGATCGCCCAGAAGGTCGATGAAGCCATGGACAAAAACCAGCGCGACTACTACCTGCACGAACAGATGCACATGATCAGCGAGGAGCTGGGCGAGGACGACGACACCACCGCCGAAGCCGAGGAGTACCGCCGCAGGATCACCGAGCTGCATCTGGATGCCGACCGTGAGAAGAAGCTGCTCAAGGAAGTGGACCGCCTTTCTAAGATGCAGAGCAGCAATCAGGAGGGCACGGTCATCCGCACCTATCTGGATACCTGTCTGGAGCTGCCGTGGAACACCTTCACCGAGGACGACCTCGACATCGCCAAGGCCCAGCGCATCCTTGACCGGGACCACTACGGCCTGAAAAAGGTCAAAGACCGCATCCTTGAGGTGCTGGCCGTCCGGAAACTTGCCCCGGACGTCAAGGGCCAGATCATCTGCCTCGTCGGCCCTCCGGGCGTCGGCAAGACCAGCATTGCACGCTCCATCGCCGAAAGCGTGGGCCGCAAGTATGTCCGCCTGAGCCTTGGCGGCGTGCGGGATGAAGCCGAGATCCGCGGCCACCGCCGCACCTATATCGGCGCCATGCCGGGCAAGATCATCAGCGCGATGATCACGGCCAAGAGCTCGAACCCGCTGATGCTGCTGGACGAGATCGATAAGCTGGCGGGCGATTTCCGGGGCGACCCGGCTGCCGCTCTGCTGGAAGCGCTGGACCCGGAGCAGAACGCTGCCTTCAACGACCACTTCATTGATATGCCGTTTGATCTGAGCCATGTGCTCTTCATCACCACGGCCAACGACCTCGGCGCCATCCCCGGCCCGCTGCGGGACCGTATGGATGTCATCGAACTGCCCAGCTACACCCGCGTGGAAAAGTACAACATCGCCCGCAAGCATCTGGTGCCCAAGCAGCTCAAGGCATGCGGCCTGAGCGGCAAGGTCACCTTTTCCCAGAGCGCGCTGTATGGCATCATCGACGGCTATGTGCGCGAAGCCGGCGTCCGCAACTTGGAGCGTACCATCACCAGCGTGCTGCGCAAGTGTGCCCGCAAGATCGCTTCCGGCGAGGTGGAAGGCTTCGCCGTCACCGGTTCCAATCTGGAAGAGCTGCTGGGCCCCAAGATGATCAAGCCCGACTTCCTCAACCGCACCAATGCCATCGGCATCGCCAACGGTCTGGCATGGACCAGCGTGGGCGGCGAGACCCTGCCCATCGAGGTGCAGGTCATGGACAACGGCAGCGGCAAGATCACGGTCACCGGTTCGCTGGGCGACGTGATGAAGGAAAGCTCCCAGCTTGCCGTCACCTATGTCCGCGTCCATGCGGATGAGTACGGCATCGACCCGGAGCGCCTGAAAAAGTGCGACCTGCACATCCACGCCCCCGAAGGCGCAGTGCCGAAGGACGGCCCCTCCGCCGGTGTTACCCTGACCACGGCGCTGGTGTCCTGCCTGTCCGGCATCCCGGTGCGCGGCGATGTCGCCATGACCGGCGAGATCACCCTGCACGGCAACGTGCTGCCCATCGGCGGTCTGCGCGAAAAGAGCATGGCTGCTTACCGTGAGGGGATGAAGACCGTCCTCATCCCGAAGGACAACGTCTCCGACCTGTACGAGGTGGACGACGAGGTGAAGAAGAACCTCCAGTTCCTGCCCATGTCCAATCTGGCGCAGGTGCTGAACGCCGCGCTGCTCAAACCCAAAGCCGTTTCCGCCCGCCATTCGCACCCCAGCAAAAAGGCAAAAAAGCCTGTGGACGCGGCTTCCCAGCCGAAGCCCGCAGAGCAGCCCAAGCCCGGTGCGGTCTGCTGACAAAGGAGCAACACGATGAACTATAACAAAGCGGACTTTATCGCCAGTTACGGCATTTCCAGCCAACTGCCCGAAAGTGACCGCCCGGAACTGAGCTTTTCGGGCCGGTCCAATGTGGGCAAGTCCAGCCTGATCAATAAGCTGTGCAGCCGCAAGAATCTGGCCCGCGTCTCCAGCACGCCGGGCAAAACGGCCACCATCAACTTTTATTCGGTGGATGACTGCTATTTTGTGGACCTGCCCGGCTACGGCTACGCCAAGGTCAGCAACGCCGACCGTGAGCGTTGGGATGACTTGATCAACAGCTACTTCGAAGCGCCCCGCCACCACACCCTGCTGGTCCAGCTCATCGACTGCCGCCACGCCCCCAGCGCGGATGATCTTCAGATGCTCAAATATCTGCATTACCACGACATCCCGTTTGTTGTGGCGCTGACCAAAGCGGACAAGCTCAAGAAGAGCCAACTGGCCAAGACGCAGGAAGACTTCGAAACGATCTGTCTGCCCTACGGCTGCCGGAAGGTCGTGCTGACCAGCGGCGAAAACGGCTACGGCATTCCGGAGCTGCAGGCTGTGTTGAACGAAGCGGTGGCCGAAGAGGATGCGGAGTAACTGCGATGGCTTACAATGAATTTGCCTATTTTTACGATGAGTTCAATGGGGAAGCCGATTACGATGCCCTGTACGAACACATCCAGAAGGAACTGGCCGCCCACGGCATCGCGGACGGCATCGTGGCCGACCTTGGCTGCGGCACGGGGGAACTGACCCTGATGCTGACCCAAGCGGGCTACGATATGATCGGCATCGACCAATCCGAGGAGATGCTCTGCGTCGTTCGGGACAAGGCCGAACAACTGGGCCTTTCGGGCAAGCTCCTGCTCTTGCAGCAGGACCTGCTCAAGCTCGACCTCTACGGCACCATCCGGGGTGCGGTGTCCACTTTTGACACGTTCAACCACATCCCGGACCTCGATACCGCCGTTGCGAATGCGGGCTTTTTCATGGAAGCGGGCGGCGTCTTCCTCTTTGATATGAACACCCCCTACAAGCACCAGAATGTGCTGGGAGAGAACGAGTTCACTTTTGAGGAAGAGGATGCTTCCTGCGTCTGGCGCAACCACTACGATGCGGAAAACCGCCGGGTGGAGATCACCGTGGACATCGACTACCGGGAGACCGGCGAGCATTTCCACGAACAGTTCTACGAGTACACTTACGACCTTGAGACCATCCGCGCAGCGCTGGAACAGCACGGCTTTGTGCTGGAAAGCGTCTGCGACGGCGAGACGTTCGGCCCTCTGACCGACGAGAGCGAGCGTTATTTCTTCTGTGCGGTCAAGCAGTATACCCAATTGGAGGAACAATAATATGTCGAATCTGATCCGCGGCCTGTCGGAGAACGGAGGCGTCGTGTTCTGCGGCGTGAACTCGACCGAGATCGTCCGCAAAGCCGAACAGCTCCATAAAACCAGCGCCACTTGCAGCGCGGCCCTTGGCCGTCTGCTGACGGGTGCCGCCATGATGGGCTCTATGCTCAAGGATGACCGCGATACCGTCACCCTGCGCGTCTCCGGCAACGGCCCGGCGGGTGTGCTGATCGCGTGCACCGACGGCACCGGCAACGTGAAGGGCTGCATCGACAACCCGCTGGTGGAGCTTCCGCTCAAGGAAAACGGCCACTTGGACGTGGGCGGGGCTGTCGGCAGGGACGGTGTTATGACCGTCATCCGCGATAACCGGCTGCAGAAGGAGCCCACCGTCGGGCAGGTGCCGCTGGTCTCCGGCGAGATCGCGGAGGATCTGACCAGCTACTACGCCTACAGCGAGCAGATCCCCACAGTCTGCGCTCTGGGCGTGCTGGTGGATACCGATCTGACCATTGCCTGTGCGGGCGGCTACCTCATCCAGCTCCTGCCCGGTGCGACCGATGCCGAGATCACGCAGCTGGAACAGAACATTGCCGCCATGCCCTCCGTCACCGAGCTGCTCCGCGCGGGCAAGACGCCGGAGGATATGATGGAACTGGCGCTCAAGGGCTTCAACCCCAATGTCCTCGACGAGCGGGAGGTGGCCTACCGATGCGATTGTAGCCACGAGCGCACCGAAGAGATGCTGCTCAGCCTCGGCAAAAAGGAGCTGGAAAAGCTCCGCGACGAAGACCCCCACTGCGAGGTCGTCTGCCACTTCTGCCACACCAAGTATCAGTTTGATCTGAACAAGCTGGTCAAAAAGGCGGTGGACAAGCAGAGCGCCCCGGCAGAAGAAACGGAATAATTGACGTTCCAAAGGCGGCAGAGAGCGAGAAACTCTCTGCCGCCTTTTAGTCTGCGCAGATATCGGCAATAATCGTATAAACGACCCGGTAACGCAGGGTATCGTTTTCGGTGGAGATATCTTCTTTCTGAGCTACAAATTCCGCCTCCGGGGCAGCGGCGAAAAGCGCTTGCAGGCTGTGGAGTTTTGCCAAGGCCAGCGCCTGTTCTTCGGTGTAGGAAATTTCCTGCTCTGTCTGCTCGTAATAAGTGGTTTCTGCCATGGAAAAGGGAAGGCACAGCCCCAGCCACTCCGGCTGTACGGTGCGGGAAATGGCAAGCGCCGTTTCTTCTGAAAATTGCTTCCAGACCGGCAGGGGAAGGTTCCACCCATTAAACGAAACGACACGGCGGCTGAATTGCCGCCCGGTCAGGCGTTTTGCGGGAACGATCAGCGGCTCTGTCTGCACGTGCTCCCAATCGAATCGGGCGAAGACGGCTCCGGCGGCGGGTTCGAAGATGGGGGTGCCGTCCCGCTCTGTGCGGGCTGTGCCGATGAGGGGCTGCCCGGCCTCCACGGCCTGTCCGGGGGTGACCAGCATCGTGCCGCCGGTGAGATTGGTGCGAACCACGGTTCCGGCGGTTTTGGCCAATACGCCGTCCAGCTTTCCGGCGGCGATGTCCGGCACCGGCTTTGCGGCGGCCGCTTCCACCACGAGCCGCCCGTCCTGAAAATTCAGGCTCGCCCACGAAAACTCTCCGCTCTGCAAAAGGGCGTATTCCCCGGCGGTCAGCTTTTCCTGCGTGATGAAGCTGCCGGGGGCAATCGAGCACGCTTCCCGCAGGATCTGCTTGGCCCGTGCTTGCTGCCCGGCGGAAAGGCTGCTGGGATCCACGGCCCAGACAAAATTCTGTGACCACAGCAGCAGGGGAACGAAGAGCAGCAGTCCCGCCCAGAGCCCCCGCCGCCGGAGAAAGGGCCGGAGGAAAAAGTAAAGGCCGGTGCGCTGAGCGATGTGCAGCCGCACCCGCCGCTTCCGGGCCAGCGCTGCGAGCTTTCGGTAGCGCCACGCCGCACACCGGGCCGCAAAGCCGCCGGGCTGCGGCGTGACCTCAGAGAGGTGAAGGCCCGTCCGTGCCGCTTCGGAGAGGAGCCCCTCCCCATTCCCGTTTCGTGCGGAAAAACTTACCCCAGCCCAGAGCAACTGCAATTCCATCCGTTCCGCCTCCTAGCTGCTGGAAAATTCGGTGCGCAGAAAGATGCCCCGCAGGGTGATGCGGTGGGCGGCCAGCGTTTCGATCCGCATCCCGTCGCCGTAAACGGTGAACCGCCCGCGCCGGAATTCGAGGCAGAGCTTTTCTTCATCGTAGAGGAGGATGCGCTGAAACTGTTCGATCTCCATCCGGTCGCCGCTGCGGTAGACGGAGGGCTGGCCGTAAAAGCCTCGCACAGGCTGGCGGAACATCCGCTGGAACCACTCCCGCAGGGAAAGACGTCCGGTCCGCTGTTGTTTCACGCCCGCTCCCTCCCCATACTTGCTGTGCAAAGCTCCGCCCATTGTTCCATATATATGGAAGCGGAGGGGTTTTGTATGTATCAAATCGCATTCTTTCTTCTGGCGGTGCTGGCCGGAGTGCTGCCGTTTGCGGCTCCGGGACCCTGCACACAGGCCCTGCGGGAGGGGTTGGTGCTCTGCGGCGGGCCGCTGCTGCTGTCCCTGTTTCCGTTCTTGGTGGTGTCGTCACTGCTGGTGCAGTGCCCGGCCAGCGACCTGCTGGCTGTCCCATTCCGTCCGCTGGCACGGGGAATCGGGGTGCACAGTCCCTGCGCCGCGCGGGTGCTGATGATCGGCTTCTTCGGGGGCTTTGCTCCGGCAGCCAATGCGGCGGCTCAGGCCGTGCGGACTGGGCAGCTCACCGGGCGGGAAGCGGACGCCCTGCTGCCCGCGTGTGTCTGCTCCGGGCCGTCCTTTGTGGTGCTGACGGTGGGGGAGAGTATGCTGGGCAGCGCTGAACTCGGCGTGCTGCTGTTTGGCGCGCAGCTGGCAGCCGGCTATCTCACGGCGGCGCTGCTGTGCCGGATGGCACCGGCCGGGGAAGGGATGCGGACCATTTCTGTGCAGCCCTCGCCGGAGCCGTCGCACCTGACGGATGTTCTCACCGGCGCAGCAATCGGCTATGTAAAGCTCTGCGGCTTCGTGCTCTTTTTCCGGATGCTGGCAGCCGGGGCCGGGGCGCTCCTCCCGCCCATGGCAGGGACGCTCTGCGCCATGCTGCTGGAAGTCTGTTCCGGGTGTGATCTGGCGGCCCGCACCGGGCGGTGGGCCAGCCTCCTTTGCTGCGCGGCTCTCAGTGTGCAGGGGCTTTCGGTCCTGCTCCAAGTCCGGGCCCTCTGCCCGCCGGAAATGACGCTCCGGCCCCTATACACAGCACGCCTTTTGCACCTGCCGCTTTCACTGGGACTGTTTTATCTGCTGCTGCCGAGCGGGGAGCAGAGCGTATTCAGCACCCTGCCGCCGCAGGTGGTGCCGATGCGCCGTCTGCCGCCGGACTGTCTGCTGCTGGTGTTCTTCGTCTGCTGCCTGTGCGTGTGCGAGCTGAGCCGCCTTTTGCAAAAGCCGACCCCGGAACCAAAAGAAACGGTTGTGAATCGGCGAGAAAAATGATATAATAGACATAAGCATTGAACGGCAGGGAGGTCTCCCTGCAAAGATGGAAATAAAATGAATGAGCATACGCTTATTTTAGATGGAGGACCTAGAATGGATTTACAGAATATGGATCTGAACGGCGGGACCCTGCAGATTTCCACCGAAGTCATCGGCAAGATCGCACGCTGCGCTGCACTGGAAGTGGACGGTGTGTCCGAGGTTTCCTGCGGCAAGCAGAACAAAAAGGTGAAGGATTTTCTGGAAGCTGCCAGCATCCAGCCGCCCGTGACCGTGGAAATGCGGGACGGCACCGCGGAACTGACCCTGAATCTGGTGGTCGCCTTTGGCGCGCGCATCCCCGCTGTGGCTGAAAAGGTGCAGGAAAATGTGAAGACTGCTGTTCAGAGCATGACCAACGTGACCGTGAGCCGCGTCAATCTGGTCATCGCCGGTGTTGCTGCCGCAGAACAGGAATAAGTGAGAGGAATAGAAAACTACTATGGAAAATGTTTTGCCCCGTCGTGAAGCCCGCGAAAATGCGTTTTTGCTGGCTTTTTCGCAGACCTTTGGTGATATCCCCCTGCAGGAGGCTCTGCTCAACAACACGGAAGACGAAGAGCATCCGGTGGATGTGTTCGGCAAGCGGCTTTTGAACGCTTACTACGACCACTCCGCGGAGGTGGATGACCTTATCAGCAGCCATCTGCGCAACTGGACCATGGCCCGTCTGCCCCGCGTGAGCCTGACGGTGCTGCGTCTGGCACTGGCCGAGATGCTGTACGGCGACGAGAAGAAGGTCGCCGTCGTCATCAACGAGGCCGTGGAGCTGACCAAGAAATACGGAGCAGATGAGGATCACCAGTTCGTCAACGGTCTGCTGGGCACGGTGGCCCGCGAGCAGGGGCTGGACACTGCCGAGGATGCAGCGTCCGAAACACTGTGAGCCGCTATACACTGGGCATCGACACAAGCAACTATGCAACCTCTCTGGCGGTTTTTGATACAGCCGGAGAGGTTGTTTGCGCAAAGAAGCGGTTTCTCCCGGTCAAGGAGGGGCAGCTCGGCTTGCGTCAGAGCGATGCGCTGTTCCACCACACCACCGCCCTGCCCGAAATGCTAGAGGAATTGAGCGGGGAGTTCGACCTGACGCAGATCTCTGCTGTGGGCGTCTCCCAGAAGCCGCGCCCGGTGGAGGGCAGCTATATGCCTTGCTTCCTTGCGGGCGTCAGCGCGGCCACGGCCTTTTCCAAGGCCCGCGGCATCCCGCTGATCCGCACGACCCACCAGCAGGGCCACGCCGCAGCAGCGCTGTTTGCCGCAAAAGGGGAGGAGCTGTTCCGCCAGAAGGTGCTGCTCTTCCACATTTCCGGCGGCACCACCGACCTGCTGCTCTGCGATCAGGTGGAACAGATCGAGACGCTGGGCACCAGCACCGACCTTTACGCCGGGCAGGCGGTGGACCGCGTGGGCGTCAAGCTGGGCTTTGGTTTTCCGGCCGGTGTCGAAGTCTCCCGCCTTGCGGCGTTGTGTGGGGAACCCATCAAACCGAAATCGAGCGTCAAGGGGATGCAGTGCAGCCTTTCCGGGCTGGAAAACCAGTGCAATGCCCTGCTTGCCGCCGGGAAAAGCCCGGACTATGTCTGCAAATACTGCTTGCTCTGCGTGGCGGATACCGTTGTGAAGATGACCAAGGCCGCGCAGAAAGAATATCCGGGGCTTCCGGTGGTCTGCGCGGGCGGCGTCATGAGCAGCGATATCATCCGCCAGTGGGTGCAGCAGCGTCTGCCGCAGGTGTATTTTGTGCCGGGCCTGTATTCTAGCGACAACGCCATCGGGGTGTCGATCCTTGCCGCACGGGAGGTCGGATCATGGCTGAAGTGATCTCTGTCTCGGCTTTGAACCGCTACGTCAAGACCCTGCTCGATGCGAACGACCTGCTGTTTGACCTTGCGCTCCGGGGCGAGATCGCAAACTTTGTCCAGAACGCCCGGAGCGGCCACTGCTATTTTTCCCTGCGGGATGAGACCGCCAGCGTGAAAGCCGTCATGTTCCGCTCCGACGCGCGGCGGCTGGGGTTCCGCCCCGAAGAGGGCATGAAGGTCGTCGTGCGCTGCCGGGTCACCCTCTACGAGCGGGACGGTGCGTTTCAGGTCTATGTCAACGACATGTTCCCGGATGGCATCGGTTCGGCGCAGCTTGCCTTTGAGCAGCTGAAAGCAAAGCTCGACCAAGAGGGTCTGTTCGCGCCGGAACATAAGAAACCGCTGCCGCAGTTTCCTCGGTGCATCGGCCTTGTCACCAGCAAGACCGGTGCCGCATTGCAGGATATCCGCAATGTCATCGGGCGGCGTTGGCCTGCTGTGAAGCTGCTGCTCTGCCCGGTCAACGTGCAGGGCTTTGAGGCGGCGGATGAGATCGCCGCGGCCATCGACCGGCTCGACAAGAGCGGCAGAGTCGATGAGATCATCGTGGCGCGGGGCGGCGGCAGCAGGGAAGATCTCTGGGTCTTCAATGCGGAGCGGATCGCGCGGGCAGCCTACCGCTGCAAAACGCCCCTCATCAGCGCCATCGGCCATGAGATCGACTTCACGATTCTGGACTTCGTAGCGGATCAGCGGGCCCCGACCCCCTCGGCGGCGGCAGAGCTTGCCGTGCCGGATCGGGCCGAGTATGCGCGAAAATTATTCATTTTGGAAGAAAATATTCACAATTCTATCCAAAACAAGCTGGAGTTATGTTATAATAGACTGGACGAAACGGCACAGGCGTTTTCCCGCCCGCAGATGCAGGGCCAGCTTGCCCAGCGCCAGCAGCAATTGCAGATGCTGACCGGGCAGCTCCGTGCAGCGGCACGGGCAAAGCAGCAGAGCTGTGCGCTCCAAATGAACCATGCCGCGTCACTGGCGGCATCGCTGAACCCTTATGGCGTCCTTGCGCGGGGCTACGCGCTGGTGCAGGACGAAAAGGGCCGCATCTGCGCCCCGGATGCGCTCCGGGCGGGGCAGAGCATTACGCTCTGCGGCGCAAAGAACCGCATCCGCTGTACCGTGGATGCCGTGGAGGAACCCAATGAGAGCACCCAAAAGCTTTGAAGAAGGTATGAACCGGCTGGAAGCCATCCTCGACCAGATGCAGCAGCCGGAGACCACGCTGGCAGAATCGGTCAAGCTGTATGCCGAAGCGGCATCGCTGACCGAATATTGCCGCAATACACTGGAAAAGGCTTCCCTGCAGTTGGATGAGATCGACGCCAAGTGTGCCGAAACTCAGACGCCGGAAGCGGATCACTAAGGAGGATTTTCGTATGGATTACGCGACGCAGTATCAGGAGTATTTGGCACGGGTCAACCGCGCACTGGAAACTGCCTGTGATGCCTTTCTGCCCGAAGAATCGGAGGTCTGCCGTGCAGCGCGGTACAGCCTTCTCGGCGGCGGCAAGCGCATCCGTGCGGTGCTGGTGCTGGCCGTCTGCGATATGCTGAACGGCGATGCGGCCGCTGCCGAACAGTTTGCGGCGGCGGTGGAGATGCTGCACTGCTACTCGCTGATCCACGACGACCTGCCCTGCATGGACAACGACGATCTGCGCCGGGGCAAGCCCTCCTGCCACAAGGCCTTTGGCGAAGCCACGGCTATGCTGGCGGGCGATGTGCTGCTGACCGAGGCGTTCGAGGTCATTGCGAACGTGGCGGCTCCCGCCATCGTGAATGTCCGGGCGGCCAAGGCGCTGGGTGCCGGTGCGGGCAGCCGCGGCATGGTCTACGGGCAGGAGCTTGACCTGAAATATGAGGCACTGGCCGCAACGGAAGAGCAGCTCCGCCTCATCCATCGCAATAAGACCGGTGCGCTCATCAACTCCGCCGTCCAGATGGGCGCTGCCGCCGCACAGGCCAACGAGACCCAGTGCAAAGAGCTGGAGGCGTACGCCTTCGGCATCGGGCTGGTGTTCCAGATCGTTGACGATGTGCTGGACGTGACCGGTTCGCAGGAGCAGCTGGGCAAGCCCATCGGCAGCGACAGCGAAAACGGCAAGACCACCTTCGTTACCCTTTACGGTACCGACGGTGCCATGGAGCTGGCCCAGAAGCTGAACGACCGGACCTGCGCCTCCCTGCGCGCAGAATTTGGCGAAAAGAGCGCCTTTTTGGAGCAGCTTGCCAAGGAGCTGCTGGTGCGCCGCAGCTAAGAAAGAAGAAAGAGAGCAGAACATGCAATTCATTCGCGAGGTTTTGTCCCTAAATCAGATCCTGACGGTTTCGCTCCTGAGCTGGCTCGTGGCACAGGTGCTGAAGACCCTCATCAACTTTATCCTGCTGGGCAAATTCCAGTTGGAACGGATGTGGGGAGACGGCGGAATGCCCAGCGCCCACAGCGCGACCGTCTGCGCCATGGTCATTGCCACGGCCCGGAGCGAGGGCATCAACTCGGCTATTTTTGCCGTGGCTGCCGTCGTTGCCATCATCACGATGCACGATGCCATGGGTGTCCGCCGCGAGACCGGCGAACAGGCCAAGGTTCTGAATAAAATGATCGAGCAGTGGATCGAGGTGACTGAGAAAAACAACCCCTTCCTCCAGAACATGCACCTGAAGGAAATGGTCGGCCATACGCCGCTGCAGGTGCTGGCCGGCTTTGTGGTCGGCTGCATGGTCGGGCTTCTGTACCCGATGGTGTGATCAGACCTTGGGCGGGCAGACCGCTCAAATCCATTATGTGAGAAGGACGTGAATCTATGAATTCGCCTTTGCTGGAGAAAATCTCGCAGCCCAGCGATCTGAAAAAGCTATCCGGCCAGCAGGTCGTGCAGCTTTGTGCGGACATCCGCGAATTTTTATTGGAAAACGTATCTAAGACCGGCGGCCATCTGGCATCCAATTTGGGGGCCGTGGAACTGACGGTCGCGCTGCACCGCGTCTTTACGACGCCGCAGGATGAGATCGTGTTCGACGTGGGCCACCAGTGCTATACCCATAAGCTGCTGACCGGCCGCCGCGAAGGTTTTGCAAAACTGCGCCAACTGGACGGCCTGTCCGGCTTCCCGAACCCGAACGAGAGCGAGCACGACGCCTTTATTTCCGGCCATGGCAACACGGCACTGTCCGTTGCCATCGGCATCGCGTGGGCCAAAAAGCTGCGCGGGGAGCCGGGGCAGGTCATCGCCGTCATCGGCGACGGTGCCTTTACCGGCGGCATGGTCTATGAGGGAATGAACAACATCGGCGGGCTGGACAACCTGCTGGTCGTCCTGAACGACAACAAGATGTCCATTTCCAAAAACGTCGGTGCGCTGTCCCGTTATTTGAAGCGTCTGCGCACGACCAACCGCTACTTTGATGCCAAGGAAAATGTGCGCGGCTTCCTTGATCGGGTGCCTGTGATCGGCCCGCCGCTGAAAATGACGATCCATAGCGGAAAAACCTTGGTGCGCCGCGCTCTGTACCACTCCACCATGTTCGAGGATATGGGCTTCCACTATTACGGCCCCTTTGATGGGAATAACGAACAGGAAGTCGAGCAGATCCTGCGGAGCATCCACAAGCAGCCCGGCCCCCATTTCCTGCACATCGTTACGAAAAAGGGCAAGGGATATGCCCCCGCCGAGAGCAACCCCGGCAACTTCCACGGTGTTTCGAAGTTCGACCTTGTGGACAGCATTCCCGACCCGGAAGTAGCCCCGAAGGAATCCTTCTCGAATGTGTTCGGCAATGTCCTGAACAAAGAGGGAACCACCAACGAGAAGATCTGCGCCATTACTGCGGCCATGAAGTACGGCACCGGTCTGCAATTCTTTGCCCACACCCACCCGAAGCGCTTCTTTGATGTGGGCATGGCCGAGCAGCACGCTGTGACCTTTGCAGCCGGTCTGGCCAGTCAGGGAATTCTGCCGGTGGTCTGCATCTATTCCACCTTCCTGCAGCGCTCCTATGACCAGATCATCCACGACGTCAATCTGCTGAACGAAAACGTTGTGCTTGCCATTGACCGCGCCGGTTTTGTTCCGGCCGACGGCGAGACCCATCAGGGCATCTACGATCCGGCTTTCCTGAGCCAGATCGGTATCCCGACCTATTCGCCTTCGAACTACGCCGAGCTGCGCCATTGGCTGCCGGTATTGCTCAGTGACGAGCAGAAGGGCCCGCGTGCCATCCGCTACCCGCGCGGCGGCGAGAGCGAGGTGCTGGCTGCTTATGGCTGCTCCGGCCGGGAGTACGATCACCTCTATACCGCCCCCGATGCAAAGGCTGCTTTCATCAGTTATGCCGACGAAGTGGAGGATGTGCTCTGTGCGGCAAAGCTTCTGGGCGAGGAAAAGCTGCCCTGCGACGTTTACAAGCTTGTAAAGATATATCCCTTTACAGATGAATTCATCAAAGAAATTTCGCGCTATGATGTAATTCTGTTCGCCGAGGAGTGCGTCGCATGCGGCGGCATCGGCGAACATCTGGAGGCCGCCCTTTACCGCTCCGGCTGGAAGGGTACGTACATCCACCGGGCCGTCGAGAACCTTCGTCTGCCCCATGCAACAGTCCCGCAGATCAAAGAAGCAACGGGTCTGGACGCTGCCCATCTGGCGCAGACCATCCGTGAGACCGTGAAAGGAGAAACTGTATCTTGAAAATCCGATTGGATCAATATCTGGTTCAGCATGGCCTGATCCAGAGCCGTGAGCGCGCCAAGGCTATGATCATGTCCGGCGTCGTTTTCGTCAACGAGCAGAAGGTGGACAAGGCCGGCGAGATGATCAAGGAAGACGCCAAGGTCGAGGTGCGCGGCCACGACATCGGCTACGTCAGCCGTGGCGGACTGAAGCTGGAAAAGGCGATGCAGTGCTTCCCGCTGACGCCGAACGGCAAGGTCTGCATGGACATCGGCGCCTCCACCGGCGGCTTCACCGACTGTATGCTGCAGAACGGGGCCGTTAAGGTCTATGCCGTGGATGTCGGTTACGGCCAGCTCGCTTGGAAGCTGCGCACCGACGAGCGCGTCGTCAACATGGAGCGCACCAACATCCGCAGCGTCACGCCCGACCAACTGGGCGAACCCATTGAGTTTTTCAGCGTGGATGTCTCCTTCATCTCGCTGCATCATATCTTCCCGGTGGCACAGGCCATCACCACGCCGGACGCTATGGGCGTCTGTCTGGTCAAGCCGCAGTTCGAGGCGGGCCGTGAAAAGGTCGGCAAGAACGGCGTCGTGCGTGACCCGGCCACCCACTGCGAAGTGCTCCACAATGCGATGGGCTATGCCGCCGCCAACGGCTTCGCGGTGCGCGGGCTGGACTTCAGCCCTGTCAAGGGCCCGGAAGGCAACATCGAATATCTGATGTTCGTTCAGAAGAGCGACGAGCCCGCCGTGCTGGACGACAGTGTGGCAAAGCAGGTCGTGGAGGCTAGCCATTCCACGCTGGATCGCTGAATCTGACGATTTAGAAGAGGTGAAGGACGTGACGGTCTATATTTCGCCCAACCCCGGCAAGCCGATGGCCTACGGCATCTCCCAGCGGGCCGCGCAGATCCTGATGGCCCACGGTGCCAAGGTGCTGATGCAGATGAACCTCCGGGAGGAGTGCAACACCATGGGGGTGCAGTTCCTGCCCCAAAAGGAGTGCCTTGAAAAGACCGATGTCATCCTGACCATCGGCGGCGACGGAACCATCCTGCACGAAGCGAACCTCTCGCTGGAATACCACAAGCCCATCCTCGGCATCAATCTGGGCCGATGCGGCTTTCTGGCCACCTGCGAGGTCGATGAAATGGAGCAGAAGCTCTCTGCCGTCGCGCGCGGGGACTATATGTTGGACACCCGGATGCTGCTCTACGTCCGGGTGTTGGGCGACGACAGCTGGGAGGGCCACGCTCTGAACGATGTCGTTATGACCAAAGGCCGCTTGCAGCAAGCCATCGACTTCAGCATCTACTGCGACGACATCCTTGTGGAGCACTACCGTGGAGATGGTGTGATCGTTGCTACGCCCACCGGCTCCACCGCCTATTCGCTGGCGGCGGGCGGCCCGATTCTGGACTCGCAGACCAAGGGCGTGGTCGTCACCCCCATCTGCCCCCACAGCCTTGCCAGCCCGGCTATGGTCTTTGCGCAGGAGCGCAAGATCAACATCTGTGTCGGGCAGGTGGCGGACGAGGAAGTATTCATCAGCTGCGACGGTGCCGCCGGGTATTCACTCTGCGCCGGTGCCACCGCCGAGGTGCGCCTGAGCGACCAGATCGTTCAGCTCATCACCTTCAGCAAAGCCGACCAGTTTCAGGCCATTGACCAGAAACTGCGCGGCAGACGGTAAGTTTTGATAGAAAGGGGAAACCGTATGGCTAGCAGCCGAGGCGATGCCAAAAGCAAACGGGAGCGTCAGCAGACGATCCTGCGCCTGATCCAAGAATATCCGATCAGCCGTCAGGAGTCTCTGCTCGACTATCTGCGGAAGGAAGGGTTCGACGCCACACAGGCCACCATCTCCCGTGATATCCGGGAACTCAGCCTTGTAAAAGCCGCGACAAGCACCGGTTATCGGTATGTTTCCAGCCACAACGAAGCGCTGAACCCTAAAATTCAGGGCCGTTTTGAGACGATCTTTCACGAATCCGTCCTCGGCGTGGACTATGCCGGACATGTGGTTCTCGTCAAATGTTACTCCGGTATGGCGAACGCGGCCTGTGAGGTGTTCGACGCTTTGAAATGGAAAAATGTTGTCGGAACACTGTCCGGCGACGATACGTTCCTGATCGTGGCGCGCTCGGAACGGGATGCCAAAACCATCTGCACCGAGCTGACCCACCACATCGGACAAAAATAATGCGGGAGAAATTACCATGCTGAGTAGTCTGCAAATCGAAAATGTTGCAGTCATCCAGAAAGCCAATGTGCATTTTGAAAAGGGGCTGAACGTCCTCACCGGCGAAACAGGCGCGGGCAAATCGATCCTGATTGATTCCATCAACGCCATCCTCGGCAACCGGACGTCCAAGGATCTCGTGCGCACCGGGGCTGCCAAGGCGGTCATCCGCGCTGCCTTCGACGATGTGCCCCCTTCGGTTCTGGACAGTCTGGAGAAGGCGGGGTACGAGCGCTCGGAGGCGCTGACTCTGAGCCGGGAGATCACCGCCGAGGGCAAGAGCACCTGCCGCATCAACGGGATGCCCGCCACAGCGGCCATCCTGCGGGAGCTGTGCGGCGGACTGATTAACATCAACGGCCAGCACGACTCGGTGGGTCTACTGAACCCGGCCCGCCACGAGGGCATTCTGGACGCCTATGCCCAGAACGGCGCAGAATTTCAGGAATATTATGCGGTCTACCGGGAACTCATCAAGGTCAAAAAGGAACTGGATGCCATCATCACCGATGAAGCGGAAAAACAGCGCCGCATCGACCTGTTGAGCTATCAGGTTCAGGAGATCGAGGACGCCGCGCTGACGGCAGGGGAAGAGGAAACGCTGGATGCCCGCCGCAGGGTGCTGGCGAACGCCTCCACCATCCGGGAGCGCATCTCCCAGAGCTACGCTCTGCTTTCGGGTGACGACGAGACGCCCGGTGCAGTCGATCTGCTGGGCGAAGCTTCCAATGCCATTGATGCCGCTGCACAGGTGGACGGGAGCCTTTCCGCTGCCGCCGGGCAGCTGCTGGACCTCTATTATTCCGCCAAGGATTTATCCGCCGACCTCATCAACCGGCTCGATGGATATGATACAAATGATGCAGAACTGGACGAGATCGAACAGCGCATCGATCGGATCTACAAGCTCAAGCGCAAGTACGGCGACACGGTGGAAGACATCATCGCTTTTGGCCAGCGGGCGCGAGAAGAGCTGGAACGCATCCAGTTCTCGGAGGAGCGGGCCGAACAGCTGCAAGCGGAAAAGCACCGGCTTTATGTGCTGGCGCGGGATAAGGCCGAGGCGCTGACCCAGACCCGCCTGAAAGCTTTTGAAGAGCTGAACAAACGCATTTCCGGCACGCTGGATTTTCTGAACATGCCCGGCGTCCGAATGACGCTCCGCCACACAAGGGGGCCGCTGGCCAGCCATGGACAGGACAGCGTGGAATTTTATATCTCCACCAACCCCGGTGAGGCTCCGAAGCCGCTGGCAAAGATCGCGTCCGGCGGCGAGCTGAGCCGCATCACGCTGGCCATCAAGAATGCAATGGCGGATAAGGACGCCGTGCCCACCGTCATCTACGATGAGATCGACAGCGGCGTTTCGGGCAAGGCTGCCAGCCGCATCGGCGAGGTGCTCAAGCAGAGCGCAAAGGACCACCAGATCCTCTGCATCACCCACACCGCGCAGATCGCTGCACTGGCTGACTGCCATCTGCTCATCCAGAAAAATGTTGCAAACGAGCGTACCTATACCGAGATCCATCCCCTTGATCAGGAGGGCCGGGTGGATGCGCTGGCGCATATCATTTCCGGCGACTATGTCACCGAGCTTTCCCGTGCCAACGCGCGGGAGATGCTGGGCATTGCCGAGCGGGAAACTCGTGATTGACAAGCTTCCGGAAATGTGTTAAACTGGCTTTCGTTGAAAGGCGAAGAAGGGAATAAGTACCCTGAAGCGCTCTGCCCAGAGAGGCCCCGGTTGGTGAAAGGGGCGTGCAGAGCAGCGGGGGAAATACCTCCCGGAGCTGCAAGCCGAATGAGAAGCTTTCTCTAGTAGGCCGTGCCGCGTGCGAGCGTTACAAACGCAGAAGTGTCGTCCTACTCTGGGGCATGCACTCGTGAGGCCGTTTCCGTGAGGAGGCGGCAAACAGAGGTGGTACCGCGATTTTTTCTCGCCCTCTGCCAAATTTATTTTGGCAGGGGGCGTTTTCTTTTCCCTCTGCCCACAACAACAGGAGGAACTATCCATGACTCTCTACGAAGAACTCAAGGCTCGCGGTCTGGTTGCCCAGATCACCGATGAGGAGATCATCGACCTCATCAACAACGGCAAAGCCACCTTCTACATCGGCTTTGACTGCACGGCCGACAGCCTGACTGCCGGTCACTTCATGGCGCTGACCCTGATGAAGCGTCTGCAGATGGCGGGCAATAAGCCTATCGCTCTGATCGGCGGCGGCACCACCATGATCGGCGACCCCTCCGGCCGCACCGACATGCGCAAGATGCTGACCAAGGAAGACATTGCTCACAACGCGGCATGCTTCAAGAAGCAGATGGAAAAATTCATCGACTTCTCCGACGGTAAGGCTCTGATGCTGAACAACGCCGACTGGCTGCTGAACCTGAATTACGTGGAGCTGCTGCGCGATGTGGGCGCTTGCTTCTCCGTCAACAACATGCTGCGCGCCAAGTGCTATGAACAGCGGATGGAGAAGGGCCTGTCCTTCCTCGAATTCAACTACATGATCATGCAGAGCTACGACTTCTACTACATGTTCCAGCACTACGGCTGCAACATGCAGTTCGGCGGCGATGACCAGTGGAGCAACATGCTGGGCGGCACTGAGCTGATCCGCCGCAAGCTGGGCAAGGATGCCTACGCCATGACCATCACTCTGCTGACCGATTCGCAGGGCAAGAAGATGGGTAAGACCGCGGGCAACGCCGTCTGGCTCGACCCCAACAAGACCAGCCCCTTCGAGTTCTATCAGTACTGGCGCAACGTTGGCGATGCGGATGTCATGAAGTGCATTCGGATGCTGACCTTCCTGCCGCTGGAGCAGATCGACGAGATGAGCACTTGGAAGGACGAGCGCCTGAACGAGGCAAAGGAGATCCTTGCCTACGAGCTGACCAGCATGGTCCACGGTAAGGAAGAGGCCGAAAAGGCACAGAAGGCCGCCCGCGCCCTGTTCAGCGGTGCCGCAGATACCGAGCATATGCCCGCTACCCAGTTGACCGAGGCGGACCTGACCAATGGCTCCATCGGCATCCTGACCCTGATGGTCAAGGCCGGTCTGGCCGCTTCCAACGGCGAAGCTCGCCGTCTGGTCGTGCAGGGCGGCGTCCTCGTCGATGGTGAGAAGGTCGCAGCTCCCACCGTCAGCTTCACCGCAGACCAACTGACCAAGGGCATCGTCATCAAGAAGGGCAAGAAGGTCTACCACAAGGTGACCCTGTAACCCCGGAAACTCCAGAAAACCAAACTACAAAACGCCCCGCTTCCTTCTCACAAATGAGAGGGGAGCGGGGCGTTTGTTGGTTGTATCGATGGATGGAAAAATGATGCTGCTGCTTACAGCTCAAAGGCTTTCTTCAGCACATCGTAGGCGGCATCCTCATTCTCCGCGCGGACCAGCAGGGAAATATCCAAGTCGCTGGTGGTGATGAGCAGCACTTCGATGTCTGCCATGGCCAGCGCATTCAGGGCGCGGGCGGCCACGCCGCAGCTGGTGACCATTTCCTCGCCGAAGAGGTTCAGCTTGGAGTAGCCGACGCTGATCAGCGGGGAAGCTTTGGCGTCTTTATCGAGGTTGGCGGCAGAGATGGCCTTCATCACAAGCGGAAGGTCGCTGGAGGAGGCGGTAAAGCTGAAATCAATGGTGGTGCCGTGGGGGGCGCTCTGGCTGATCATATCCACCACAACGCCGGTATCGGCAAAGATCTGCAGATAACGTGCCAGACTGTTGCCCTTGAACTCGACATCCTGAACGCTGATCATCATGAGGCTGGGTTCGATGTTGATCTTCGATACACCGTACATAGTAAACACTCCATTCTGCCCGTAAGGGCTCCAAGTTCCGGCACTTTCACATTTCTGCGATCATGTTACCCATATTGTACAGCCCCGGCTCCTTTTTTGCAAGATAAACGGCGGCATTCACTGCGCCATTTGCAAAAATGCTGCGGGAATAAGCGGTGTGCTTGAGGGTGATGACCTCATCCTGCCCGCAGAACAGCACTTCATGGTCGCCCACGATGCTGCCGCCGCGCACCGAGCTGATGCCGATTTCCTTCGGGTCGCGCTTCTGGCGGACGGAGGAGCGGTCATAGACGTAATGATACTCGCCGTTGTTCTCCTCGTTGATGGCGTCGGCAAGCATCAGAGCCGTGCCGCTGGGTGCATCCAGCTTGTTGTGATGGTGCTGCTCCACGATCTCAACGTCATAATCCACGCCGAGGATGGCAGAAGCGCGCTTGCACAGCTCGGACAGCACATTGATGCCCATGGACATATTGGCACTCTTGAACACGGCCACGGTGCGGGAGAGCTGCACGACTTTCAACTGCAGCTCCTCGGACAGGCCGGTGGTGCAGACCACGATGGGCAGCTTGTGGGCTTCGCAATAAGGCAGAGCCTTTTCCACGGCGGCGGGGGAGCTGAAGTCGATGATGACATCGCCCTTGCCCTCCAGCTTCTCCAAGCTGTCGTACACGGGGATGCCGTTCTGCTCGCCGTCCTTCACGTCGATACCGGCCACCACGCGGCAGTCCTCGCGCTTTGCGATCATCTCGCACAGCACATGGCCCATGCGGCCGCCGATGCCCTGAATGATGATATCCGTCATTTGATTTTACCTCGTTGTTTTGTTCCGCTCATTTTCCGAAAAAGGCCAAATGCCCGGAAGAGCATTCCACCGGGCATTGGACCTGCATTTTATTTAAATCAGACCTTCTGCGGCCAGCGCCTGTTCGATCTTCTCCTTGTGGGCGTCGCTGGGCTCCACCAGCGGCAGACGGCATGCGCCCGCGTTCCAGCCCAGCACGTTCATCGCGTACTTGACCGGGATGGGGTTGACCTCGCAGAAGAGGGCATCGGCCAGCGGCAGCATCTCCAACTGCAGCTGGCAAGCCTTCTTGGTGTCGCCCTCGAACCATGCCTTGCAGCACGCGTGCACCAGTTCCGGCTTGACGTTGGAGACCACACTGATGACGCCCTTGCCGCCCAGAGACAGCAGGGGAACCACCTGATCGTCGTTGCCGGAATAGATGTTCAGCTCGTCGCCGCAAAGCTGTGCGATCTTCGCCACCTGCGAAATGTTGCCGGAAGCTTCCTTGATGCCGTTGATGAGGGGGTGCTTGCTCAGCTCCAGTGCCGTTTCCGGGGCGATGTTCAGGCCGGTGCGGGAAGGCACATTGTAGACGATGACCGGGATGCCGGCGGCGTCCGCCATGGCGGTGAAGTGTACCACCAGACCAGCCTGTGTGGTCTTGTTGTAGTACGGGGTGACCAACAGCAGGGCGTCTGCGCCGCACTCGGCAGACTTTGCCGCCAGTGCACAGCCGTGGTCGGTGTCATTGGAACCGGCACCGGCGATGACCGGAACGCGGTGGTTCACGGTATCGACGGTGAACTTGATGGCAGCCAGCTGCTCCTCATCGGTCATGGTGGAGCACTCGCCGGTGGTGCCGCAGATGACGATGGCATCGGTGCCGCGGGCGATCTGGTCCTCAATGATGCGTCCCAGCTCGTCGAAATTGACGCTGCCATCCTCGTACATCGGGGTGATGATCGCCACGCCCGCGCCGGTAAAGACAGGATTCTTCATAGCGTAAAATCTCCTTTTTGCTGCGTTTCCAAACGCAGATCAATCAAAATAGCCCTTGGCGGCCAGCAGCTCGGCCAGCAGGACAGCGCCGCCCGCCGCACCGCGCAGGGTGTTGTGGCTCATGCAGGCGAACTTGTAGTCAAACAGGGTGTCCTCCCGCAGACGGCCAAGGCAGACGGCCATGCCGTTTTCGGTGTTGCGGTCCAGCTTGGGCTGGGGACGATCGTTTTCGGTGAAGTAGTGCAGGAACTGCTTGGGTGCGCTGGGCAGCTCCAGCTCCTGTGCGGGGCCGCGGAAGCCGGCCCATGCTTCGAGGATCTGCTCCTTGGTGGGCTTCTTGTCAAAGCTCACGAAGACAGCAGCGGTGTGGCCGTCCGAAACGGGGACGCGGAAGCACTGCGCGGTGATGACGGGCTTCTCGGCGTTGACGATCTTGTCGCCCTCGATGTGGCCCCACAGCTTCAGCGGCTCCTGCTCGCTCTTTTCTTCCTCGCCGCCGATGTAGGGGATCACATTGTCGATGATCTCCGGCATCCGGTCGAAGGTCTTGCCCGCGCCGGAAATGGCCTGATAGGTGCAGACCAGCGCCTTGTTGACGCCGAACTCCTTCATCAGGGGGTGCAGGGCGGGAACGTAGCTCTGCAAGCTGCAGTTGGACTTGACTGCGATGAAGCCGCGCTTGGTGCCCAGACGCTTGCGCTGAGCCGGGATGATCTCGATGTGGTCGGCGTTGATCTCCGGCACCACCATCGGCACATCCGGGGTGCCGCGGTTTGCGCTGTTGTTGGAGACGACCGGGCACTCTGCCTTGGCGTAAGCCTCTTCCAGCGCCTTGATCTCGGCCTTGGGCATATTGACCGCGCAGAAGATGAAGTCCACCTGAGAGGCGACTTCTTCCACCTTGGAGGCGTCCAGCACGACCATCTTCTTGACGCTTTCGGGCATCGGAGTGGTCATAGCCCAGCGGGAGCCGACGGCTTCCTCATAGGTCTTTCCGGCGCTGCGGCCGGAAGCGGCCAGCGTGGTCAGCTTGAACCAAGGATGATTTTCCAGCAGCGTGACAAAGCGCTGACCGACCATGCCGGTCGCACCGACGATACCAACTTTATACTGTTTTTCCATTTCCAGCACCTTTCCTTTCAAAAAAACAAATTCACACAGAACGTGGCTTGCAAACCGGACGCCTATGCAATATAATAGATACTGTTTACACAGATTTTATGATAACATTGATACGGCCTCCGTGTCAATCATCGGAAAGGCAAATGCGAAGCATGTTAAAAAAAGATTTTTGGTACGATTTACCCAAAGAGCTCATCGCGCAGGAACCGGCGGACCCTCGTGACTCGGCCCGGCTGATGGTCCTGAGCCAGAAAGACGACAGCATCCAGCACCGCATCTTCCACGACCTGCCGGAATATTTGGAGCCGGGCGACCTGCTGGTCGTCAACAACTCCAAAGTCCTGCCCGCCCGCATCGTGGGCGTCAAGCAGCCTACCGGCGCGGTCTGCGAGCTGCTGCTGCTGCGTCAGGTCAAGGGCGACCAGTGGGAGTGCCTTGCCAAGCCCGGCAAGCGGATGCAGGCCGGCACCAAGGTGAGCTTCGGCGACGGCACCCTGACGGCCGTGGTGGACGAGACGCTGGAAGACGGCAACAAGTTCGTTACATTTTATTATGACACCGAGACGCTTTATGAAAAGCTGGACGAATTTGGCAAAATGCCTCTGCCGCCCTATATCACCAAGCAGCTCGAAGACCAGAGCCAGTATCAGACCGTCTACGCCAAGGAGCTTGGCAGCGCCGCTGCCCCGACGGCCGGTCTGCACTTCACCCCGGAGCTGATGGATGCCATCCGCGCCAAGGGCGTCGGCATCGCTGAAGTGACCCTGCACGTCGGCCTCGGCACCTTCCGCCCCGTGATGGAGGATGAGATCACCGACCACAAGATGCACAGCGAGTGGTACTCCGTCAGCGAGGAGACCGCCCAGCGCATCCGGGAGACCAAGGCCGCCGGGCACCGCGTCATCGCAGTCGGCACCACGAGCTGCCGCACGCTGGAAGCTGTCGCCGCCAAGTACGGCGAGATCAAGGCTTGCAGCGGAAACACCTCCATCTTCCTGTATCCGGGCGTCAAGTTCAACTGCATCGATGGCCTCATCACCAACTTCCACCTGCCCGAAAGCACCCTCATCATGCTCGTTTCCGCCCTCTACGGCTATGAGAAGACCATGGCCGCGTATAAGGTAGCTGTGGAAGAGAAATACCGCTTCTTCAGCTTTGGGGATGCGATGCTGATTCTTTGAGAATCAGTCGATAATTCGCCTGATTCTCAAAACATTATCAAGACAAAACATCGCCTAGGCGATGTTTATAATAATTTCTGAACCCTGCCGTTTCGGCGGCACAAGGCTGCACGGCTGTTTTCCGTGCACAGAAAGGAACGATACCATGCCTTCTTTGACCACATACAAGCTCCTCAAGCAGGAGCACGACGCCCGGCGGGGCGAGTTCAAGACCGTGCACGGCACGGTGCAGACTCCCGCGTTCCAGAATGTTGCCACAGCGGGTGCCATCAAGGGCGGCCTGTCTGCGCAGGATCTCAAGGACATCGGCGCACAGGTCATGCTCTGCAACACTTACCATCTGCACCTGCGCCCCGGCGACAAGCTGGTGGCCGACATGGGCGGTCTGCACAAGTTCACCCGCTGGAACGGCCCCATCCTGACCGACAGCGGCGGATTTCAGGTGTTCAGCCTCTCCAAGCTGCGCAAGATCACCGAGGAGGGCGTGACCTTCGCTTCCCATCTGGACGGCCACCGCATCTTCATGGGCCCCGAAGAGAGTATGCAGATCCAAGCAAACCTCGGCTCGACCATCGCCATGGCCTTTGACGAGTGCGTGGAGAACCCTGCACAGCACGATTACTCCAAGGCAAGCTGCGACCGCACGGTTCGCTGGCTGGCCCGCTGCAAGGCCGAGATGGCCCGTCTGAAGCACGAGGACAAGGCGGTCAACCCGGATCAGCTGCTGTTCGGCATCAATCAGGGCTGTACGTATGCCGACCTGCGCGTGGAGCACATGAAGCAGATCGCCGAGATGGATCTCGACGGCTACGCCATCGGCGGTCTGGCCGTCGGCGAGCCTACCGAGATCATGTACGAGATGATCAGCGAGGTCGAACCCTACATGCCCAAGGACAAGATCCGCTATCTGATGGGCGTCGGTACCCCCGGCAACATCATTGAGGCTGTTTCCCGCGGCGTTGATCTGTTTGACTGCGTAATGCCCAGCCGCAACGCCCGCCACGGCCACCTGAACACATGGGGCGGCATCATCAATATCAAGAACGCCAAGTACGAGCGGGACGAGCGCCCCATCGACCCCACCTGCGGCTGTCCGGCGTGCCGGAACTATTCCCGCGCCTATATCCGCCACCTGTTTAAGGCGGAGGAGCTGCTGGGAATGCGTCTGGCCGTTATGCACAATCTGTGGTTCTACAATCATCTCATGGAGCGCATCCGGGATGAGCTGGACGCGGGCACCTTCACGGCCTTCCACGACCGCTATGTGAAGCTGCTGGATACAAGAATCTGAGGGTTTTCACACTTTAGCCTTGCAACAGGCCGAAGATGGGATTATAATAGACTTATCTGAATTTTGAGAGGAGATTTTGCCCCATGCAATTTCTGACGACTACGACCGAAAGCTATATCAGCCTGTTCTTTACGCTGGCTCTGATGCTGGTTCTGCTCTACTTTATGATCTATCGTCCCCAGAAGAAGCAGGAGAAGAAGGACGCAGCAATGCGTGCTGCTCTGGAGATCGGCGATCAGGTCACCACCATCGGCGGTGTGATCGGCCGTGTGGTTGCCATCAAGGACGACACCTTCGTTCTGGAGACCGGCTCCGACCGTGTGAAGATCCGCTTCACCAAGAGTGCCATCAGCTCTGTGGAAAAGCTGAACATGGACAACGCCCCTGCTAAAAAGTAATTTCCGCTTCCGGTACTTTTTCACGCGCCTTCCTGCATACAGTAGTGCAGGGAGGCGCGTTTTTATGTCTGAACAAAAGAAGTTTTCCGTAGGCCCGGCGCTGCTTGCGTTCGGCATCGGCGGCGCGTTTGCCGGTGGCTGCATGGCGGGGCTGGCGTATCTGATGGCGCGGCAGGGGCTCTCGCAAGCCGCCGCGTGGCCCATGGCAAGCGCTGCAGTCTGTGCGGGCAGTCTGCTCAGCGGATGGCTGGCGGCCTTTTTCCAGCGCAGCAGGGGATTGCTCTGCGGCGCAATACAAGGCATCCTGTTCGTCCTGCTGCTGACCATTTTTGGCCTTTGGGCCGGGTTTTCGCCCACCGAGATGCAGCTTCTGCGGTTTGCCCTTGTGTTTCTGTTTGGCTGTATGGGTGGTATCTTCGGGATGCTGCGCACTGAGCGGCGGCATCATTAAAACGATTTGCATCAAAAAAGCAGGAGGAATCCAAACATGTGGGTCTATCAGGAACAGCAAAACCTTCCCGCACTGTCTGCCGGGGCAGATGCCCCGGAACCAGTGGAACCGGGGCTTGTGCCAGAGTGCTCTGCCCCTGTGGCGGAAACGCTCCCGGCGGAACCGATCATTGAAGAGGCCGAGGCGAAGGAGAAGATTCCAAAACGCACTCTGCCCCATGCCAGCCGGGACTGCATCCTGCTGGCGGGAGCCTATCTGTTCGGAACCTTTCTTGCCGGGGCGCTGTCCGCTCTGTGCAGCGCCGGAGAGCTGGAAACGCTGGGGTATTACCTCGACTGTTGGCGCGCTTCCTTTGCGGCGAATACCGCCGCCGAGGTCGTCGGCCTGTTCCGCACCGAATTCCTGACTACATCCGGCGCACTGGTCGTCCTGCTTTTGCTGGGACTCTCCGCCATCGGTTCGCTGCCCATCTTTTTCTTTGTGATGCTCTACGGGACCGGGGCCGGGATGCTTTCCTTCCAACTGCTTGCAGATCTGAACTGGAAAGCGCTGGCCGCTTATTGCATCGCTTCCGGTGTCCCGACAGCATTGGCCGCCGGGTGCCTGTGCCTGTTCGGGGCGTCAGCGCTGCAGGTCAGCGGGAAGATCCAGCGCTGTTCTTTCGGGAAGGCGTTTCACTCCACCGGCGCATGGGGGCTCGTGGGGCAGTTTGCCCAAACCCTGTTTCTGCTGCTGCCCATCTGCGGCGCTGCGACCGGAATGCTCTACCTGTGCGGCCAGATGAAGCTTTCGTTTTAACGATCTTCGTGCAATCCTTGTGCAGGTACTAAAAAATCCTTGACAGTTTCCTCCATTTATGATAAAATACATGACGTTGCAGGAATGTAACGTCATGCTACTGTGGCTCAGCCGGTAGAGCAGCTCACTCGTAATGAGCAGGTCGTCCGTTCGAATCGGATCAGTAGCTCCAAGTATAGACTCCCTGAGAATCAGTTTAAACTGATTCTCGGGGAGTTTTTCGTTTATAGATTCCACTGGCAAAATTTTGTGCAATTTTCACAGTTTTCTAATTGGTGTTTTGGTGGTACAATAAAGGTGGAGTTCTATTGAAGATTTCGGGAGGAGCCGTATGGCTGAAAAAAGCATCGAACTGGATAGCGTGGAGATCGCGGCGGCAGTGTTTGGAAACTGCGACCGGAATATCCGCCTGTTGGAGAAAGAGTTTTCCGTCACGGCCGTATGCCGCGGTACACAGCTTCGCATTTCCGGCGAAGCCGCCAATGTTGCCGCAGCGACACGGGCCATTGAGGGAATGCTCCTTCTGATCGAAAATCACACGCCGCTGGAGGAGCAGACCGTGCGCTATTGCCTGAGCCTTGCCCACGACGGTGAGGAGAAGCGGGTCAAGGAGCTGACAGAAGATTTTGTCACCGTAACGGTCAAGGGCCGCCCCATCCGCCCCAAAACGCTGGGGCAGAAGGAGTACCTGAACGCCATCCGCAAAAACGCCGTTACCTTCGGCGTCGGCCCGGCGGGCACGGGCAAGACCTATCTGGCTGTTGCCATGGCCGTAAAGGCTTTTAAGGCAAAAGATGTGTCCCGCATCGTGCTGACCCGTCCGGCTGTGGAAGCGGGAGAGAAGCTCGGTTTCCTGCCCGGAGACTTGCAGCAGAAGGTAGACCCTTACCTCCGCCCGCTTTACGATGGCCTGTTTGATATGCTGGGCGCTGAAACGTATGAGCGTCTGGTGGAAAAGCAGATCATCGAAGTGGCACCCTTGGCTTACATGCGCGGCCGGACGCTGGACGATTCATTCATCATTCTGGATGAGGCGCAGAATACAACCCCCGAACAAATGAAGATGTTCCTGACCCGCATGGGCGTGGGTTCCAAAGTCGTTGTCACCGGCGATGTTACGCAGATCGATCTGCCCGACCGTACCCGCAGCGGCCTTGTGGACGCGCTGCAGGTCCTGAAAAATGTGGACGGCATCGCGCAATGCTACTTTACCGAAAAGGACGTTGTGCGTCACCGTCTGGTTCAAGAGATCATCAAAGCCTACGAAGCGGCCGCACACCCGGCCAAGCGTTGAGGCAGCATAAAAAGAAGGGAGAGGACAAGTATGTCCAATAAAGTTTTGATCACCAATTCCCAGAAGGCCGTGAAGGTTCCGTCCGGCCTCCGTATCCTGATCCGCCGCGCCTGCAATGCTGTGCTGGAATATGAGCATTTCACGGCACCCGCCGAGATCAGCGTCACCTTCGTGGACAATGCCGCCATTGCAGAGCTGAACAACCAGTACCGCAACAAGCCCATGCCCACCGATGTGCTGAGCTTTCCTCTGGGCGAGAACGGCGTTTACGATACCGACGAGAACAACGGCTGCAAGATGCTGGGCGATATCGTCATCAGCATGGAGCGTGCACAGGAACAGGCCACCCTTTATGGCCATCCGCTGCAACGCGAGGTTGCGTTCCTGACCGTTCACTCCATGCTGCATCTGCTGGGCTATGACCACGAGAACGGTGGTCTGGAAGCCATGCGGATGCGCGAAAAGGAAGAGGCCGTGCTGCTCCAGCTCGGTCTGCCCCGCACGGTCAGCTATACGGAATAACACAAACCCTTGGAATGGATAGGAGTTCAATTTTGAAAAACGCAGCACCAATGCAGCAGCATTACGACACCTCTTCGGTCTTTGTAGCCGTGATCGGCCGACCGAACGTCGGCAAATCCAGCCTGACCAACCGTCTGGTCGGCGAGAAGGTGGCTATCGTCACTTCCAAACCCCAGACCACCCGCACCCGCATCACCGGCGTGGTCACCCGCGGCCCGCTGCAGTATGTTCTGCTGGACACGCCGGGCGTCCACAAGGCCCACAACAAGCTGGGGAAGCGGATGGACAAGACGGCCAGCGATTCCATTGCAGATGTGGATGTTTCAATGATGCTGTTCGAGCCTTACGGTGCGCTCAACGAGCCGGAAATGGTTCTGGTGGATGCGCTGCGCCAGAGCGGCGGCCCCGCCATTGCAGTCATCAACAAGACTGACCTCGTCAAGGAACCGGCGGACCTCGAAGCCCGCAAGGCAGAGCTGAAGGCGCTCGGCGTGTTCGACGCCATTTACACCGTCAGCGTCCGTGCCGATGACCATTGCGAGGAGCTGTTCGATGCGCTGAGCCAGTATGCTGTCGAGGGCCCGCATTACTTCGACGACGATGCCTATACTGATATGCCGGAAAAGGAGCTGGTCGCCGAGGTCATCCGCGAAAAGGCGCTGCTCTTCATGCGGGACGAGATCCCGCACGGCATCGCCGTTGTGGTGGAACGCTTCAAGGAACGCCCCGGCACCGATCTGGTGGACATCGACGTGAACATTTACTGTGAGCGGGAAAGCCACAAGGGCATGGTCATCGGCAAGGGCGGCGCGATGCTGAAGAAAATCGCCAGCGCAGCCCGCGCAGACTGCGAGGAGTTCCTCGGCTGCCGGGTCAACCTGCAGTGCTGGGTCAAGGTCAAGGCGGACTGGCGCGACAACGAGTTTTTGCTGAACAATTTCGGCTTCAAGCAGAACCCGAACAACCGCTGAACCTACGCCGCGATTCGGACAGATTTTCCTTGGGTAGTGCGCTAGGATAAAGGCAACACTATCACGGGCGGCGCTCTGCCGCGCGGAAAGGGGAACCTTTATGAACACCGACACAAGCTGGCAAGCCTTTGCACAAACAGGGAACATCCTTCGCTATCTGGATTACAAGCAGCAGCGCCCGGAGCAGACCACAGCTTCGGCAGGAGACAAGACAGATGGATACGATCGTAACACCGGGGCTCGTCCTGAAGGAGACCCGGTACAAGGAATCTGACCGGATACTCACCATTCTGACGCCGGAGCTGGGGGTGATCTCGGCTTCGGCACAGAGCAGCCTACGGCTGAAGAACAAATTATTCAGCGCCTGTGGGCTGTTTTGTTATTCGGAATTTGTGCTGCTTCCGGGCCGGAATATGTACACGGTAAGGGAAGCTTCCGTGAAAAATGTCTTCCACGGAATTTCCTCCTCCATTGAGGGGATGAGCCTTGCGATGTATCTGGCCGAAATGGCCGCCTCGCTTTCGCCGACAGGCGAAGAAGCAGGGAAGGAGCTGCGCTTGCTGCTCAACTGCCTTTATATGATCAGCGAACACAAGGCCGATCTGCGCGTGGTCAAGGCCGTGTTCGAGCTGCGCGCCATGAGCGAATGCGGCTTTCTGCCGCAGCTCATCTATTGTAAGGTGTGCAACAAATACGATGATGAATCGTTCTATCTTGACCCACAGGAGGGGTATCTGCTCTGTTCCGATTGCGCGCAGAAGGCAGGGAAGCGCTGCAACCTTGACACCGGCGCTCTGTATGCGCTGCGGCACATCTGCCTTGTGGAAGACAAAAAGATTTTTGCATTCAAGATCTCGGTCGGCAGCCTTGCAAAGCTCGCGGCTGTGGCGGAGCAGTACGCTCTGACCCACCTCGACAAGCCGCTGAAAAGCTACGAATTTCTCAAATCCGTTCTGCCGTGACCGAACAAATTCTAAAGGAATCATTGCTATGGATACAAGCTACTTAAAAACACTTGAGCTTGATAAGATTATTGCGCGTGCCGCCGAGGGCTGCGTCTGTCAGGAAGCAAAAGCGCAGATGCTTGCGCTGGAGCCCCAGTGCGACCCGGACGAAGTGCGCTACGCGCTGGAGCAGACCGACGCCATCAACAGTCTGCTGATCAAAAACGGCTCGCCCCGCTTTGGCGGTGTGGAGGGCGTCAGCCAGCTCGTGACCCGCGCGGTCAAGGGCGGCGTGCTCTCCATGGGCGAGCTGCTGATGGTGGCCGGTGCACTGCGCAACTTCCAGAATCTGAGCAGCTGGTACGGCTCTTCCGATCACGATGCCCTGCCGACGGACGACCTGTTTTATGCGCTGGCACCGCAGCCCGGTCTGGAGCAGCAGATTTCCAGCGCCATTCTGGCCCCGGACGCCATGGCGGATACGGCTTCCCATACCCTGAACGAGCTGCGCAAAAAGATCCGCGCCACCGAGAACAGCATCCGCGACCGGTTGGAAAGCATGGTCCGCAACATGGACACATCTAAATATTTACAGGAAAGCGTCGTTTCCATGCGAAATGGACGCTATGTTGTCCCGGTCAAGAGCGAGTACCGCGGCGAGGTCAGCGGCATCATCCACGACGTTTCGTCTACGGGCGCAACCGTCTTCGTCGAGCCTCAGGCCGTTGTGGAAGCCAACGCCCGCATTTTGCAGTACCGCGCACAGGAAGCACAGGAGATCGAGCGTATCCTCGTGGCTTTTACCGCGCAGGTGGCCGCGATCGAGCCGCAGTTCCAGTACAGCTATAAAGCCATGCTGGAGATCGACGTTCTGTTGGCAAAGGCGCGGCTGGCGCTGGATATGAAGGCCTTCAAGCCCGCCGTCCGGACGGATTCGTCCTTCTCCCTCATCCGGGCGCGTCATCCGCTCATCGACCCCCAAAAGTGCGTTCCTGTGGATATTGCATTGGGCCGGGAGTACGATTCGCTCATCATCACCGGCCCGAACACCGGCGGTAAGACTGTCACACTGAAAACGGCCGGCCTGCTTTGCGCCATGGCGCAGTGCGGCTTTTTGATCCCCGCCGACGAGCGCAGTGAGATCTGCGTGTTTGACGAGTTCCTCGTGGACATCGGCGACGAACAGAGCATCGAGCAGAGCCTATCCACCTTCTCCGGCCACATGAAGAAGATCACCGGTATTCTGGAACTGGCTATGCCGCACACCCTCGTTCTTCTGGACGAGTTGGGTGCTGGTACCGACCCTGCTGAGGGTGCGGCGCTGGCCGTGGCCATCATCGAGGAACTCCGCCGCCGCGGCGTGCTGCTGATGGCTACCACCCACTATGCCGAACTGAAGGTCTTTGCGCTGGAAACCAAGGGCGTTATCAACGCCAGCTGCGAGTTCGACCTTGAGACCCTGCGCCCGACCTACAAGCTCAGCGTCGGCGTGCCGGGCAAATCGAACGCGTTCCTCATCAGCGAAAAGCTGGGCATCCCGGAACGGGTCATTGAGGCCGCACAACAGCATCTTTCCGCCGAGGATAAACGTCTGGATGCCGTTCTGGGCCAGCTCGACGATTTGAAATTGCAGATGAAGGAAAGCCAGAATGAAGTCGAAGAGCTGCGCAACGAGGCCGCACATCAGCTGGATGCCGCCCGCAAGAAACGGGATGAGCTCATTCAGCAGGGCGAAAACGAGTTGGAAGCAGCCCGTGCCAAGGCCCGTGCACTGGCACAGCAGGTGGAAAGCAAAGCCTATGCCTTGACCGATGAACTGCGCCAGATTCAAAAAGACGAACGAATGAGTACCCAGCAAAAGGCGCAGCGCGCCCGCGAGATCGCCAAAAAGGAATCGGAAAAGCTCTTCGTCGGCACCGAAGTCGTGCACAACCCCGTTAAGGAGTTCGTGCCGCTGAAGGAAGTCAAGGTAGGGCAGGAGGTCTGCATTGCGGAGCTGAACCAGCTTGCGACCGTGCTCGCCCTGCCGGACAAAAACGGCGACGTGCTGGTTCGCGCTGGTATCATCAAGACCAAAGTCCCCCTCAAGGGTCTGAAACAGCCGGAAAAGCTGGTCAAGGAACCGCAGCCCAAAACCAAGGCGCAGCAGCGTTATTCCCGCCTGACCGGCGACGCCAACCGCCCGAATGGTCGGGTCGAGCGCGTCCAGCGTTCCGCGAAGATGGAGTGCAACCTGCTGGGTCTGACCGTAGACGAGGCACTGCCGGAGGTGGATTCCTTCATTGACCGCGCCATCCTGAACGGGCAGATGGTAGTGTATCTGATCCACGGCAACGGCACCGGTGCACTGCGCACGGCCATCCACAAGCACCTGCGCGGAAACCGGATGGTCAAGAGCTTCCGCTTGGGCCGTTACGGTGAGGGCGAAAGCGGCGTGACCGTCGTAGAATTGAAATAATTTGTCTTGTTATAGCCTGTCCCTGAGCAGCCTCTGCGGACAGGCTTTGTTGTATCAAAAGCAGGGAAGTGCCTATGGCAAAACATGCAGTCCATCGTAAAAAGAAGAGAAACCGCAGCTCTTTCTCGTTCCGTCACGCACTGGTATTATGCCTTTGCGTCATCGCCGTTTGTTTCGGCCTTTATTTGTGGCATGAAGCTCTTACCATCGGGCAGGGGAATCCCTCCACCGAATCGGAAGATGACTTCCGCCCCACGATCGGTGAGCCGCCGTATCGCATCGCGGTAGACGCCGGGCATGGCGGCAGTGATCCGGGCGCAAGGGGAGTCGTAGAGGAAAAAGAGATGACCGCCGCCACTGCAGAAGCGCTTTTGGCATGGCTGGAGCAGGACCCGAACTTCATCCCGCTCCGGACCCGCGAACGTTATGACACGACCGCCAAGCCTTCCGAGCGAGCCGCCGCCGCCAACGCGCTTTCGCCAGATCTGCTACTTTCCATCCACGGCAATTCTGCGCCGGATGGCTCGACAGCCTCCGGGTTTGAATGCTATCCGACCGTTCCGGGCCGGACGTGGCACCGGGAGAGTTATTACTTTGCCAAACAATTGGCCAGCGCCATGCGGTCCGCAGGGGCCAGTCTGCGGGGGCGCGGGGGAATCCGGTACATATATTATATCGGGGAGGCCAAGCAATTGGTCGAAAGCAGCCACACCGAAGTGCGCGAAGAGCGAAGCTTTACAATTCTGGAAGATGTGAATTGTCCCGCCGTTCTGGCAGAACAGTGCTTCGTGACCAGCGAAGCCGACGTTGCACAGTTTGGCAGCGAGGACGGCTGCCGGCGGACAGCCCGCGCGTACTACGAAGCGATCTGTGCATATTTTGAGACGACACCGCTGCCGGAATAGCACGTCACCGAACCCTCTGGAAAAGAGTCCATGACCCTCCGAATTTTTTCTGACCGCAGCCGCGGGGAGAGAGTGGAGGGTCTGATTTTTTGATTGTATAAGTTTCGTATAATGCACGTTATGTGAAATATAGGGGAGTGAAAAAGCCCTCTTTTCCGGATTTTCGCTCCGTTTCGGCCATCCGGCTCACATCCAGCCGTCTTGGGCTCATTTTGAGCCTTTTTCTGCATGGTGTTCTTTGGATGTGTTTTCACATGGTTTTTTGTTATCTGTTTTCCGATTTCTGTTTCAATGTCTTCGTCGTGATTCGTTTGTATTTTGTTCTGCGCCGTTGCTGAATTTCCACTTTGCATCTCCATTCCCGTAGTTTTGCTTCTGATTTATTTCTGGTTCACATTGTGGTACATTCCGTTGGATCACGAAACAAAAACCGCCTGTGACGGGTCCATAAATCTCGTCATCGGCGGTTTTGCTTGATTCCGTAGAATTCACACCACTGGGTGTATTTTCTATCTCATTCCTGCACAGGTTCTTTCGGTTCCTTCATTGCAGAAACATCTGCACGGAATCCATCGTTGGCAGCTCCTTCAAAGGCTTCCATCGGCCCAGCCAGAGCGGCCTCCTCGGATTTACTCGAAGAATCGTTCATTTTAGCGGGATGGGCAGCATTTTCCCCGCTTATCTCCCCTGCCTCCCGCTCCGTTGTATCCAAGCTTGCTTTCTTCACTTCGCCAAGCGGATTCTGCTCGATGGCTGCACGCACCTGAAATTCCTGCAAATGTGTATAGATCTGAGTTGTTCCGACGCTGCTGTGACCCAAAAGCTGTTTGAGCGTCAGGATATCCACATTGCCGGTCTGGTACATCAGGGTCGCGGCGGTATGGCGCAGCTTATGGGTCGAAAAGCCTTTCAGTCCGGCCGCTTTCATTGCGCTGGTCACCAACTGCTCTACCCGCCGGTTCGAGATGCGATCCTTCCGGCGGCGGGTCACAAAAACGGCCTTTTCCTTGGGGTCGAGACCCTCCATCGTATTGCGCTTTTTCAGGTAGAGCTGCAGCGCCTCAATACAGGCATCGTTCAGGTAGACCATCCGTTCCTTGTGGCCCTTGCCGAACAGCCGGATCTGCCGCTGTTCCAGATCAATATCACCAAGATCCATCCCCACCAGCTCGGAAAGGCGCATTCCGCAGTTCAAAAACAGCACCACCATGCAGTAATCCCGTTCCGGGAAATCGCTCTGGTACTGGGTGCTTTCCAGAAGCTCTCTGGACTGTTCTGCCGTCAGATACTTGGGCAGGACTTTATCCTGTTTCGGTGGTTTGATGGAAACTGTCGGGTCCTGCGAAAGCCGGTTGACCTGATTGACCAGATAATCGTAGAACCCGTGCAGACTGGCCAGCCGCCGGGCGGTGGAGGATTTTTTGTTGCCGCATTCTCGGTTCAAAAAGTACAGATATTCGTAGATGTCTTCCTTTGTAATGCTGCCCCAGAAGGCCGTATCCAGCCCTTTGGGGTCGATCTCCTTCATCTCGGCATCTTCCGGCACAAGCCCCTTGCGGCGCTTCATAAAGCGGGAAAAGCCGCGCAGGTCGCAGTAATAGCTGAACGCCGTGTTCGCGCTTTTGCCCGCAATCACTTCCAGATACCGCACATACTCCACGATATCCGGCGAGGCATCATCAAACGGTTTGTGTTTGCTGGGATTCTTTTCATCAAGATAGATGGACATATCGTTTCCTTATCTCTTATAAGCGGTCATTTTTCAGCGCATGGATGGCGTCGGCGATATAGGCGGCGCCCACGAGCTTCATGCCGGGATAATCCGCCGGGTTCAGGTGTGCAAGGCTGTGCTTCGGCACAACAGCACGTTCAAAGCCGATGCGCTCTGCCTCCCGCAAGCGCTGTTCCAGATTGGGCACACTGCGCACCTCGCCGCCAAGGCCGACTTCGCCGATGGCGATCAGCTTATCGCTGACCGGTTGATCCAACAGCGACGACACCATGCTCAGGCAGACGGCCAGATCACAGGCGGTATCCCGCAGCGCGATGCCGCCGACGATGTTGATATACACATCCAGATTGCCGAAGAAATAGCCCGCCCGCTTTTCCAGCACCGCGATGAGAAGGTTCATGCGGTTGTAATCGTAGCCACTGCACGCACGGCGCGGCGCCGGGAAATTCGTCTTGGTGGCGAGGGCTTGGATCTCGCTCAGGATGGGGCGGCTGCCCTCCATCGTACAAGCGACGCAGTTGCCCGAAACCCCCAGTGGGCGGCCTTCCAGCAGCATCTGGGACGGGTTTTCGATTTCTTCCAGCCCCTGCCCTGTCATATCGAACATGCCGAGTTCATTGGTTGAGCCATAACGGTTTTTGGCTGCGCGCAGGATGCGGTACGGGAGCATTTTGTCGCCCTCAAAGTAAAGCACCGTATCCACGATGTGCTCCATGACTTTGGGGCCAGCAATGGCACCGTCCTTGTTGACATGGCCGACGATGAACATCGGAATCTCCTGCTTTTTGGCCACGGCAAGCAGCCGGGCCGCGCTCTCCTTGACCTGACTGACCGTGCCGGACGAGGAGGAGATATCCATGCAGCGCATCGTCTGGATGGAGTCGATGACGACAAGGTCCGGCTTTTCCTTTTCGATGAGGCCGCAGATCTCGTCCACGTCGTTTTCGGCGGCCAGATAGATATTCTCCTGCGGGATCTTCAGCCGGGCCGCGCGGAGTTTCACCTGCCGCACCGACTCCTCGCCGGTGATATACAACACCGTGTGCTGGTTCGAGATGGCCCCGCAAAGCTGGAGCAACATCGTGGATTTGCCTACGCCCGGCTCGCCGCTGAGCAGCACCACGCCGCCCAGCACGATGCCGCCGCCCAGCACCCGGTCCAGTTCCGAGATGCCGGTCAGGATGCGGCTCTTTTCCTCGGTCGTACTGATATCGGCCAGACGCTTTGCCGTCAACGAGGTGACGCCCTCCTGCCGGGCCGGTGCCGCCTTGCTGCCCGAAAGTCCCGCTTTGGGTGCTTCCGCCACCACATCCTCGTTCATCGTGTTCCAGCTTCCGCAGCTGGGGCAGCGTCCCATCCAGCGCGGGCTTGTTTCCCCGCAGTTGGAGCAAACATAAACGGTTTTTAATTTCGGTTCTTTCATATACGCTCCTGTCAGGCCCGCCGGGCAGCGAGCCTGTTTTTGTTGTTCGTTCTTATATTACCACATCCGGCGGACCCCCGCAAGGAAAGCGCTTATTTTACCTCTACGATGGTAATGTTCTGGGCCGTGACATTGCTCTTGCTGAGCACGATGTCCCGGATCTGCGCCACCTGTGCCGCCGTCAGTGCATCGCCGGAGGTCATCACAGTCAGGTCAGCCCGGCCGGACTGTAAAAAGCAGAGACAATCTGCAAAGCCTTTGGCCCTGACCAAGGTTTCGATCTCATTTTCCGCGTTGAGGTCTTCGAGGCTGCCGGTCAATTGCTGGGTATAGCTCTTCTTTTCCTCGGCGGAGAGCGAAGCGGATTTCAGTGCCTTCTGCACAGCATCCATGGCTTCGTCGTGGGCCTTGGTCCGCTTGAGCCGGGCTTCCTCAAAAAACTTGGAGCCGCTGTTGTTGGCCACGCTGACGAGCTGCGCCTCCCCGTAATTCTTGTTCGCACTGGAAACTGCTTCCGCCTCAGTCATCAGCCCGTCCATGATCGGGGCCGAGACGGCTTCCTCTGTTTCCACCGTAGCCGCTACATTGACGGCATCCTCTTCCAGCGTCACGCCCGTCCGCGCATACTGCCAATTGAGGTAGACCGCCACAACAAGCGCCGCCGCCAGTGTGATGGCAGTCGCTTTTCGGGTATTTTTCGAAATGGCTCTCATGAAAATGATCCTCCTTCTCTCAGCATCGCAAAGGCCGGTCAGCTCCGGCGCTGTGCTACAACGATCCGGTTTGCGGAAAGGTCCAGCAGCGCCCGCACAAGCTCTGTGATCTGTGCAGCCACCCGGATATCGCCCCCGCCGTCGCAGACGACCGCAGCGCCGCAGACCTGCGGCAGATAGATCGTCTGTGCCAGCGCCGTGCCGTCCTCCAGCAGAACGTGCGTCTCCTGACTCTGGGTCTGTCCCGACTGCGTGTCCGTCGCATATACCGTTTCCTCCCCGCTTTCCAGTGTGATCATTACCGTCGTTGTTCCCGCCCCGTCGATCTGCTCGATCAATTCCTGAAGCTGTTCCTCCAACTGTTCCCGGTAAGCCGTTTCGTCTGCCGGAGCCAAGACGGGCTCCTTCACCGCGTTTGTGGGCAGCAGCTCGGAAAGCAGCAGCAGGATCATCGCCGCTGCCCCAAGTACCACCGCAAGCTTTGTACGGTTCTGCTTTTCCAGCAGCGAGCGAAGTGTAAAGACCCCGGTCTTCTCCTGTCCTTCTTTCATGGCTGTATCTCCCCGCTGGGGGCATTCCATTCCGGTCTGACCCCCAGCGCTTCTTCCACGATCTTCTCCACCGCTTGCTGCTCCGGGGTGCAGTCTGCTGCGGGCGTTACCGTAACAGAATCGACCGTAACGCTATCCGATGCGGAACGCAGGGCAAGCGTGACCCCGGCAGAGACGCCAGCCTCCTGCTGGAAGCGCTCTTCCAAGTCCTGTTCCAACTGCGTTTGTGTCTGAGCCAATGCAGCCTGTTCCCATGTTCCAAGCTCGACCGAAGAGACTGTGGGGACCGAAAACACGTCGCCTTCCGCCTTGAGTTGCGGAAGCACATGAAGCGCCACTGCTAAAATATATAGCCCTGCCACCACTTTTATACCCCTCCGGGCCCAACCGCTCTCTGTAATTTGTGCCACCAGTTCCGCGCAGATACACGCCGTGCAGAAAACCGCCATCGCCGCCTTGAGTCCCTGCACCTCATCCACCTCCTACCACAAACAGCAAAGCCGTCCCGACCACGGCCAGCCCCGCAAACAGAGCCGTGACCGCCATCATGCAGCGCACCGCTTCGGCAAAGCAACCAAGCAGCTCCTGCCCCCGTGCATTTCCGGTCAGGGAGCAGAGGACCCCGCAGCCGGAGAGCAGCCCAAGCTGCACCAGCATTCCCAGATAGACCGGAATAAATTCCGCCGCGATCGTCAGGAGCGCCGCCAGCCCCAGCCCGCTTTTCAAAAGCTGGACACTGGCCAGCACCGCCTCCGAAGCGTCGCTCAACGTTTCGCCCACGATGGGGATGGTTCCCGTCAGGAGCTGGCCTGTGCGCAGGGCTGCGCGGTCAAGCTGCCACGCCGAAAGCCGTTGCAGCCCCAAGAGCGCCGCCAGAAGTTTGCCCGCCCAGCTAAGGAGCTTCTGCAAAAAGCCGCCCAAGGCTCTGCAAAAGCCAGAAAGCCCCGCTTCGGTGCTGACACAGCACGCCATGCTCAGCGCGAGGTAACATTGCAGCAGCGGCGGGACCACGGCCGCCAACCCCTGCGCCAGAAAACAGAGCAGCGTCAGGAAAAAGCCGCTGGCCGATGCTCCGGCCGCGCTCTCGCCACCCAGCGTCAGAACCCCCGCATATACGGGCAGGAACCCCAGAAGAAAGCGGTTCCAACTTTCGATCTGCACACAGAACTCGTCCGACAGCGCGACAAGCTTTTCCCACAGCAGCACCCCGCAGCCGCCCGCACAGACAAGGTCCAGCAGGGTTCCATCCGCGCGTTCCCCCAGCAGCAGGGCGATCACCGCGCTCAGGATCAGAAACAGCAGCACCTGCGCATAGCCGCCGACCGCCTCCCGCAGCACGTCCCCCAGCTCTGCCGGGAAAAAGCCGCGCAAGGTCTTGAGCGGATGATCCACCAGCTCGGTGGGCGATACCGGGCTTTGCTCCAGATACGGTCCCCAGAGGTCGCCCCCCGGAAGCAGAGTATAGAGTTCATTCATCCTGTCATGCTCCCGATCCGCTGTAATATTTCCTCCAGCAGAGGCCATGCCGCCGCCAGCACCAGACACCGCCCCGCAAGCCCCACGCACCACGCCAGAGAATCCGCTCCCGCTTCCTCGCAGAGGGTGCGAGTGTAATCCGTGAGCAGAAAAATGACCGCGCTCCGGACAAGGCAGGAAAAGGCCACGCCTCCCGCCTGTTCCCCCAAACGCGCTACGCCAAGCAGGACCGACCGGAACGCCGCTCCCACCCGCACCAGAATCACCAGCGCTGCCGCCAGCGAAAGGAACAGCGCGTAGGACGGGACACTGCGCTTCAGCGCCGTATAGAGCAGCGCCGCCAGCAGCGCGATGCCGAAGACCGCCGTGAGCGTGTTCATAAGGAAAATAGTGATTTGATGGTCACAAACAGGACGCTGATCTGTTTGACCAGAATCGACAGTACGACCACAAGCCCCGCAAGGGTGGTCATCATCGCCTGATCCTCCCTCCCGGAACGGATCAGAAGCTGGTTCAACACCGCCACGATGATGCCGATGGCCGCAATCTTGAAGATCAGATCGATTTCCATCTCCGTCATCCTTTCAAAGCAGCAGAATGGCCGCCGCCAGCCCCACAGAAAGGCCCATTTTATGCGCCAGCTCCATCGTAACGTTCAGGCGCGGCGTAAGGTCATCCCGGAACGCTTCGAACTGCGTGATGTACAGCGCAAGCCGCTGGCATTCCTGCTGCGCTTCCGCACGGCCAAGGCCCGCCATGCAGTTTTGGAACGCGGCCTTTTCCCGCCGGGATAACTGCGGGAACGGCTCCAGCTCCTGCAGAGCCCCGGCAGCTTGTCCGACCAGACCTTCCCGCTGCAAGCGAACAAATAAAGAAGCCAGATCTGCCCGGCGGAACTCGATCTCCCGGCGGATGCGGTCGAGTAATTCGATGGTTCTTTGAAGCGCCCGCTGATGCTCGGATGTCCACACGCAGATGCTGTCCCCGACACACCAGCCGCAGAGCACAAGGCAGAGCGCCCCAAATCCGCGCAGACTGCTTCCGCTCATAAAAACCGGACCTCCCGGATCTGGCCCGGCGCCGTCCGGCCTTGGAGCCAGACCAGAACCTTCACCGCGCCGCGGGCTTGCAAAGCCTGTACCTGCGGTCGGCCGACCGCTTCTTCCGGGGTCGCAGCGTGAAGGGTCGCAACGAAATCCACGCCGGTGAACATGCCTTGTTCCAGCGCGGAAACCTCTTCCATGCCGCCCAGCTCGTCCAACAGCAAAACCTGCGGTGATAGGGTCCGCAGCGCCATCTGCACAGCCTGTCCCTTCGGGATGCCGGAAATGACGTCCAGCGCCTCGCCGGGGAAAGTCCGCCGGGGCATTCCGGCAAACAGCTCCCGCCGTTCGTCGATGACGGAGACGAGCTTTTTCTGCCGGGCAAGCTCCTGCGCCATGCTCCGCAGCACCGTCGTCTTGCCGCTGCCCGGTTCGCCGACAAGAAGCATTCCGATGAAATGTTCCTGCAATGCGGCGCGCAGCTCTTCGGGAAGGTCGATCGTTTTTTCCCGCGCGATGCGGAGGTTCACTGAGGTCAGCTCCTGCAGCACGATGCCCTGTTCCGCCGTCTGCAAAAACTGCCCGCCCAGACCGGCCCGGCACCCGGACGCAAGGGTGACATACCCCTGCGCGATCTCCGTCTGGTGGGTGTGGACCGAACCGCCGCAAAGGGTGAAGAGGATCTCTTCCATCTGCGGCGGGGTCAGGCGGAGCGTTTGCAGCGCCTTTCCTTCCCGTCCCAGTTCCTGCGGGGCATATACCGCACCGCGCACCGTAAACATCGGCGTACACCCCACCCGCAGCCGCACTTCCTGTACCTGCGGCGCAAGCGTGCTTGGCAGCTCCAGCAGCGGACGCGCCAGCCAGCTCGGCAGAGCTTGGATCACCTGTTCATACTCGTCCATCTTCCGTTTCTCCTTCCGCGTCTCTTGCCATCACTTTATGCGGCAGGGCGGAAAGTAGAACCACCCACGCAAAAAGCCCGCACAGCGGCAGTTGCTGTACGGGCTTATAAGATCAGACTCTATGGAATTATGCTTCGGGGGTCGGTTCGTCGTCACGCAGCATGGCGAGGAACTCTTCCTCCGTCAGCACCGGGACACCCAGCGCCTGTGCCTTGGTGAGCTTAGACCCGGCCGCCGTTCCGGCCACGACATAGGCTGTCTTTTTGGAGACGGAACCGCTGGCCTTGCCGCCGTTTTTCACGATCAGCGCCTCGGCCTCATTGCGGGAGAGCGTTTCCAGCGTGCCGGTCACTACCAGCGTTTTGCCCGCCAGCTTATCGCCCTTGGGCTCACCCTTCCACTGCATGTTCAGCCCGGCATCTGCCAGCCGATGAATCAGGTCGGTCGTGCCGTCCTTCGCAAAGAACTCGGTCACGCTCTGAGCCATCACGCCGCCGAAGCCGTCGATCTCACTGATCTGCTCTTCGGTGGCTTCGCGGATGGCTTCCAGCGAACCGAAATGTTCTGCCAGCAGAGCCGCTGCCTTATCGCCGATATTTCGGATGCCGAAACCAAACAACAGCTTATCCAGATTGTTCTGCTTGGAGTTTTCGATGGCTTGCAGCAGGTTGGTGGCGCTCTTTTCCTTGAATTTTTCCAGCGTCAGCAGCTGTTCCAGCGTCAAATCGTAAAGGTCCGCCGCCGAATGCACCAGCCCTTTTTCGACCAGCTGGGCCGCCACAGCGGCGCCAAGACCGTCGATGTCCATGGCGTCGCGGGAGGCAAAATGGATGATGTTCCGCAGCGACTGCGCCGGGCACTCCGGGTTGACGCACCGCAGCGCCGCCTCGTCTTCCAGATGCACCACCGGCGCGCCGCAGGAGGGGCAGACTTCCGGCATCTGATAAGGCTGTGCCTCTGCTTCGTGGCGGGTCACGCCGATGACTTCCGGGATGATATCGCCCGCCTTGCGCACCTGAATGGTATCCCCGATGCAAAGGCCGAGCTGACGGATAAAATCCTCATTGTGCAGGGTGGCGCGGGCGACCGTTGTGCCCGCCAGAAAGACCGGGTCAAAACAGGCCGTGGGGGTCAGCACGCCGGTGCGGCCCACGGCAACTTCGATGCTGCGCAGGGTCGTCTCCTTGACTTCCGGCGGGTACTTGAACGCAATGGCCCAGCGCGGGAATTTATTGGTCGAACCCATCCGGTCACGCTGTGCAAAATCGTTCACCTTGATCACGGCACCGTCCATGTCAAAGTCGAGGGTCGAACGGCTCTGGCCGATCTGCTCGATCTCTGCAATGGCGGTTTCGATGTCGTGCACTACATGGTAACGGGGCGAGACCGGCAGCCCAAGGCTCTTGAGGTAATCCAGACTTTCAGCGTGGGTCGTCAGCTCCTTGCCGCGGATCTGCTGAACGTTGAACACAAAGATGGACAGGCCGCGGCTCCCGGTGATCTTGGCGTCTTTCTGGCGCAGCGACCCGGCGGCCGCATTGCGCGGATTTTTGAACGGTGCCGCGCCCTGCAGCTCCTGCTCAGCGCACAGGTGCCGGAAGGCCTCGTGGGGCATATACACCTCACCGCGCACTTCCAGAAATTCCGGTGCGTTTTTGAGCTGTTTCGGGATGCGCTTGATGGCCTTGACGTTGGCGGTCACATCCTCGCCGACCACGCCATCGCCGCGGGTCGAAGCCCGCACCAGCATTCCATTCTCGTACTCCAAGCTGCAGGAAAGACCGTCGATCTTGATCTCGACCACATATTCCGGTTCCACGCCCGCTTCCCGTACCCGGCGGTCAAAGTCACGCAATTCCTCAAACGAAAATGCGTCCAGTAGGCTCTCCATCTTGACGGCGTGCGTGACCTTGGCAAACCGTCCGCTAGGGGTGCCGCCGACGTGCTGGGTCGGCGAAGTCGGCGTGACCAACTCCGGGAACTGCGCTTCCAGTTCCTTCAGCTCCCGCGTCAGGGCATCGTATTCAAAATCCTCCAGTTCAGGGGCGTCCTGATCGTAGTATAATCGGTTGTTCTTTTCGATCACGGTGCGCAGCTCTTCCACGCGCTTTTTTGCTTGCTCCAGTTCCAAATGGTCCACTCTCCTTTATCCTCTTTATTATACCACACCACGATCCTTCCTTCGAGGGATTTTTTAAACCGCCGCATCGCGATGTTTGACGCATTTCCGCTGTATACAAATTGTATTTTTGCCGTTTTCGCAGATTGTTGAGCTTCCTAAATTCAGTCCGGTTTCAGCTCCCTTTCGATTTACTCCTTGTTTTATTTTTAAAGTTTCAACCGTTGTGCCGTTCTTTTCTGAACGCAGGATTTTACAAACTGCTTTGCAGGATCTTCTGGATCTCCGGCAGATCTTTTGCAAAACAGATACCCTTCTGCCGTTCCTTAGAGGACAGGCCCAGCTCGATCATATGATTCAGCAGCATCCGCAGCCCGGTATAGTAGCCGTCCAGATCGTACAGGATGCAGGGGGCTTCCAAGTGTTTGAGCGACACCTTGGACATCACCTCCGCGATCTCTTCCAGTGTCCCGGTGCCGCCGGGGAACGCAATGAAAGCATCCCCCAGCTCGATCATCTTCGTCTTGCGCTCCGTCATGTCCTTCGTGACGATCAAATCGGTCAGGCCGTCGTGCTGCAGCTCCCCCTTCACGAAGAACTCCGGCTCCACGCCGATCACCTCGCCGCCCGCTGCGAGGACACTGTCGGCCAGCACCCCCATCAGGCCGCAGCGGGAGCCGCCATAGATCAGCGCGTTTCCGCTCTCCCCGATCCATTTGCCCAGTTCCTGCACCGCCGTTTTCAGTGCCGGGTCCGTTCCCTCGTTTGCCCCAAGATAAACCGTAATGTTCATCGTTTTTCCTTTCTTCGCATGGAGTCCTACAAAAAAGGAGCCATCCTCTTAAAAAGGACAGCTCCTTCAGAAGCCTATGAAACGATCAGATGCTGATCGTATTAGCGAGACACTTTTCCATCAAAAACCAATCGTGCCATCGTAAAAATACGTTTGTTTTGCACACTCAATATCAGTCCGTTTTCTGTCTCGTCAAGTCCATCTGCTGCCCGGTTGCGTTCCCTAAATTTTTCTGCAACATAGGATGTTGTCCCTATTCATTTATCAAGTCCCATTCATCCGGCATCCAGTCATGCACTCTTGTTGCATTTCTGCCCGAATGCCCTAAATTATACCACACTCGCTCAAAAAAGAAAACACCCTGTCAAAACTGCATTTCTTTCCGAAAATATCCATCGGAAATATCAGTCTGACAGGGTGTTTTCTTCCATTTTGAAATTTTACTTGCTGCTCTTCCCCTGCATCTGGTCAAGCAGTTCGTCTGCTCGGATGGCTTCCGGCGTGAACGAGTTGTTCTCCCACCAGTTCACGAGGGCCACAACCACCGTGATGATCGTCGTCACGAGCTGATTGACCGTTTCGTTGTCGATGGGGATCACACTGTGGCCGCCCGCGCTGAGCAGCTGATTGATAAGCGCCAGCGCCAGACAGATGGTCCGCACGATGGTCGCCGTCGATACTTTCTTGTCCATTTTGAAATCCTCCGTTATGCGGTGTGGATGGGCAACGCCTTGGCGCGGTTGTACAATTCTGTTCCGGTGCCGTTTCCGCCCATCACATGATAGGTCTTGTACAGGTAGCCCAGATTCCGCAGTCCGTCCTGCGTGACGTATCCCAACTCAATGAATCGGTAACATTCGCTGTAGATGCGGTCGTGCAGCAGTGCCAATACCGCGTCCCAGAGGGCCTTGATCTTCGGCAGTGCCGCGAGGATGCCCGCGCCGATCAGGGTGCAGACCCATTGAGCCCAGTATTCTACGAGAATATGCCACATCGGGGTCACACCTCCTTCATCCGGCTCAGACCCGCCCGCTGGATGATGGCCGGGTAGTCCTTGTAGGCATGGCTCAGGTCCACCGGGCCGCTCACACCGGGAATCTTACCCTTGTTGGTGTACTGCCACATGCCGTGCTTGCGGGAGGGCCGCTTCGAGCGGTAGTCGGCGATCCACAGGTCAAAGTCGGTCAGCTCGTGCATTGCGAGGGCAGTATCGGCAAAGTTCGTGTAGGTGTACACCATAGCGTACAGCCCCCACTTTTCGATCTGCTTTGCCTCCATTTTGATGAGCTGGGCAAGGCTTTCAGGGCTCAGCACTTTCAGGCCGGGGTCTTCCACGTCCACCGCGATGGGCAGAGTGAAGGTCTTCCCTTCCAGCGCGACTTTCAACTTTGCCAGCTCTTTTGTGGCATAGTCGACGGTGGTTCCCTTCGTGTAATAGTACGCTCCTACCGGCAGCCCGGCTTCCACGCAGCCCCAGTAGTTTTTCTCAAAGGTCGGGTCGATGTAGATGCCGCCGTATGCTGTGCTGGTCGAAACCGTCCGCAGCATCACGCCGTCGATTTTGCCGCTGGCCTTGACTTTCTTCCAGTCGATGTTTCCCTGCCAGCGGGAAACGTCCATAATTTCAGGCATTATTCGATGCCTCCTCTTACTTTTCTTTTTTGCCCTGCATGATCTCGTTCCGCTTCTCCTCGGTGATGACGCCCTTGCGCACATAAATTTTCAGCATGGCCTCCGAGATACGGCCCTGCGCCCAGCGTTCTTTCAGTGTTTCGATGTTCATATCAGTTTCCTCCCTTAATTTTCATCCGGCATATTCATCACCACGAGGTCTTCCAGTGCGTCCGCGATGCGGGTCTGGTCGTCCACGGTGTTGGAGACGGGCGGGTTGTCCTCGAAGTCCTCGATGGCAGCCAGATACTCTTCATCGGTAGTGCAGCCGCTGAAATCGCAGCCCGCCTTCCGCATCATGTCCACATAATCGTCAAAGACGAGGGCGACGCTGCCGTTGATGACGCCGCCGCCCACGATCATCTTGGTCATACGGGCCCAAGGGTAGCGGTCGAGCCACTGCTCCGCGGTCAGGGTCTCACCCACCGGGGTGATGACGTCAGATTTGTTGTCGTAAATTTTGTAACGTGCCATTTTGATCTTTCCTCCTGTGTCAGTCAATGGTGTAGACGTCTACAATATCTTTTTGGGAAGTATCTCCGGATGAAGAGATTCCCCCTGCAAAGAGTACATAGTTTCCAATAGCAGCAGCGGCCCCATTGGTTCTTCCATCGCTTAGTGGCGTCGGCATATAGCATGTCAGCGCGTCATCATAGGCGACGACAAAAGACTTATTAGCAAAGATAGCGTAATTTTCCGACGAGGTTGCGGCCATTGGAACGAAACTTGCGTTTCCGGGGCCGGGGACTATAACGGTTCGCCTTGTAAGGGACGTATCATAAGCATCTATGTCAAAATCAGCATCGGTACCTATCCGAAACAGTGCATATGATGAACCGATGGATGCACTGCCAAGTTCTAACAGGGCGCACGTTCTTGTTGCTGCAACTGATATCCGCGTCAAAGAGGCATTATACGCATCAACATCGGTATAATAACTAGGTTTTAATAGACTGCCCGCAAAACCTCCAGCAAAAAGTGCATAGTTGCCGACTTTGCCGCCACAAACAGCGCACTTTGCCTTGGATAGTGTAATGCTGCTCAGAGTTAAGGAACTATTGATTGCGTTTATTGTATTAACTGGCTCTTTTGTACCAAACTTCGGAATCAAATTTCCTCCGGCAAAGAGCGCATAGTTGCCAACGTTGGCAGCTCCTTTGCCAGTACGGGCTTTTACAGTCGTGCCAATGTTGTTACTTGTTTTTGTCAGGGACTTATCATAAATGACATAACTATCCGCGACGGTAGTAATAAATGTACTGCTGAGATCATTTGTAGCGATGATTGCATACTGTCCCACGGATGCGGCTATGTGCACTACATATTTTTCGAGACCAGCGGGGTTTGTTCGCGTAAGGCTTCGATTGTATGCGTCTACAACATTACTGGGTTTGGCAAATGTCCCTCCTGCAAAAAGTGCATAACTTCCGGTTGCAGTGGCGGTAAGATCGTATCTTGGCACACTCAACGCCGTTGCCCTTCCGTAGTACCTCAGTTCGCCGCCGCTCCAGAAGGCTCTTGCTTTGCCGTTTACGCCGACGTAGGCTTTTTTGATCTTCCGCGCCTTGCCATTGACGCTGACGTAGCCTTTCTTTGCTTTCCGGGTCTTGCCGCCGACTTCGACGTATAGTTTCTTTGCCATAGCAGCCCCTCACTCGTACACGATCAGGATCTTCCCGGTGGCGAGAGTGCTTCCCGCGCCGGGGTCGCTGGTCTGGAGGATGTACTTGCTGACCTGCGCATCCAGATTGGCTTTGTCTGTGGTGCTCATCAGCCCCGCCTTGCTGGTCGTTGCGTTGCTGTAGGTCGTGTCCTGTTTGGGCGGAGTGTAACCGAGCGCGTTGATGACCTGCTGCTTCGTCGGGTCCGGGGCCTTCGTCAGGAATTTCTTGTTTGCTTCTTCTTTTGTGTAGTAACTCGCCGGGTCCATGCCGGAGCCGACGACCATGGGGCCTAATGCCATTGTTCCTTCCTCCTATCGTACGATGTAATACGTTGCCGTAATAGCAGCGGTGGGCACATATTGTGCACGGATGCGCAATTTTCCTGCGAGCGACTCGCTGACCGTGCAGATACCCGCTGCCTTGGCCGCTGCGCTGGGCGGAACAATGACACAGACCACATCATCTGCCGTCAGTCCGGAAATGGCGATGTCCACATACTTCGGAAACGTCGAATTGTCTGACATCCACCCGCTTGCCGGAATCGTCAGGCTCTGTACGGCCACCTTGTCGGCTTTCTTTCCCGACAGCTCCGTGACAGTCTTGCTGACAGAATCTGACAGTTCCGAGATCTTCACCATGCACTTAGCGTGCAGCTGTTTGAGCTGCGCAAGCGAGGGCACCGGCTTTTTCGTGTCAGCCATTTTGAAATCTCCCTTCTGCTCAGCCGCCGTAGACTTCCTTGATGAGGGCCGCCACCTCTTCGTCGGTGGCCATCCGCACGTTGGCAAGGTCGATGCTGTCCAGCTTGGCCTTGTCTGCCTTGCTCATCCGGCCGTCCTGCGAGGAAGACGCCAGCGGGTAGGTGGTATCCTGCGCCGGGATGCCCAGCGCGGTGATGTCCGCCTTCGTAACCGCCACCGCGTTGCTCACATGGCCGCTGGCGTCCACGGTGATCTTGTACAGTCCGCTGGCCCGCACAGTGTAGGTGGGATGAACGTATTTGTTCGCGCCCTCAGCGATGCCGTCCAGTTTGGTCTTGTAAGTATTCGTGAAATCGTGGGTGCTCAGGCCTTTGCCGGTCACCTTGTCCACCTTGCCGGAAATATCCACAAAGCCCGCCAGCACGTCCCACTTGTAGGCGTTCTCCATTTTGATGCAGACAACATTGGTGCCCTTCGGGTAGTTGCTGCCTGCACCCTCCACGAAGCTCGTGTTGGTCGTGAAAGCGTCCGTCACATTATAGACATTGCCGAGGATGCTTTCGCCCAGTACCGGGAGGTTTGCAAAGATCAGGGAACCGGCGGGTTTATACACCGCGCTGATCTTCGCGTTGACCTCTTCCTTGGTGTAGGCGTCCCCGATGCCGTAGCCGCTCAGGGTCGTTGATTTCACGGCCTTTTCGTTCAGGATGGCGATCAGGGCCTGATCGAGGTCGCCTTGGGACACCTGTGCCCGGTAGGCCATCTGGGCCAGTCCTTTGACCGAGACATCCACCCCGTTCACTTGTATGGTGCCGTCCGCCGCCCCGGTGGTCACAAGAATGTCCACCATCTTCTGTACGATGGCCAGCGCCTTGCCGTTGACCTTCACACCTTCCAGCACGTTTGCCTGCGGGCCAACCTTCTCGATAGTTTCCAGCCGTCCGGTAAGGTTGTCTGAGATCTCTTTGTTCTTTGCGGCGATCTCCTGCAATTGCTTGAGCGACGCCAATACGGTTTCTGCCATAATTCTTCCTCCTCATCAAGAGCCATAGATTTGCTTCATCATGGCATCAAATTCTTTGTCCGATGCCACTCTGGAGGTCACGCTGCCCGCGCTGGAAACATCCAGACCGTCACCGATCATCACAAGGCCCAGCTCCGTTCTCGTGGCCGGAGTGTTCACCGGTTCCTCCTTCTTCAGGAGCGAAACGTTCACATCGATGTTTTTCTGCGGCGCGGTGTACGCAAAGAACCGCAGACAGCCGGTCTTCGTCTCCATCACGGTGGCAAGGCCCGCTTTCTCCGCTTCCTCGAACTCCGAAAGGCTCGTCAGGCCCATGGGGATCAGAGCCGGGGTGCATTCCTCCACCGGGATATCACAGTAGTACGGGTAAACCCCAAAAGCGCTCTCCCCCTTCACCCAGCTTCCGGTGGGCAGGGTCAGCTCGTAATTCAGGGTGCCTACACCGTAGAGCGTCAGCAAAAGCTGTACATCGCCCGTCGGGATCAGGATGGAGAACAGCCGCACGCAGCCGTTCCGGGTCTCAATGCCCGCCGCGACGCCTGCCGTTACTGCCTCCACGTGGGTCTCCAGACTCGTAGTGCAGAAGGGGGTGTACCGATCCGTCAGCTCTGCCACTTCAATGTCGCAGTAATACCGGTACGGTCCGATCGCTTCTTCCAGCGGCTTCCATGCGGTTTGCAGGGCCGTCAGGTTGTAGGTCTTGTAGTAGCCTCCGCTGTAGTCGTTCCGGGCATCGTTGATCGCGTCTTTCGCTTTTTCGGAGTAGCTCTTGGCACTTTCCTCGCTGCCCTTCGCATTCTTCGCACTTTTTTCAGCAGCTTCTGCACTGCCCTTTGCCGCAGCCGCCGAGTCCGCGGACTTTCCGGCGCTTTTTTCCGCCGCCTCTTTGCTGGCTTTCGCGTTCTGTTCGCTCTTCTTTGCTGCCTCTTCGGATGCCTTGGCTCCGCTCGCCGCGTCGATGGCCTGTTTGGTCAATTTCACGCAGGTCTCGCCTAACAGTGCCAGCCATTCTCGTACTTCGCGCCCGTATAAGGCATTCCGGATGCCGGACGCGATCTGCTCCATAGTAAATGCCATTTTGAAAAATCTCCTATCACCCGTTCAGATGTGCCAGCACGCCCCGCAGACTCAGCTTTCCTTCCTTCGCCTTCTTTTCCGTGGCCTTCTGCTGGTCGCTCAGCTTCTTGGGTGTGAACCCGAAATGGAATTCCTTCCGGTCCGGCTGGTCGATGGTATTCACTACCTTCGTGCAGACATACCACCCGTCAATGCCGTGGGGTTCCGAGATGACATGGGTCTTGCCCAGCAGTTCCAGCCGCCCGACCTGATATCCGCCCACGTCCGCCAGATCGATAGCCTCCACGTCCAGTTCCGGTTCTATGTCGTGCGGATACTTGTTCAGTTCCTCTTTGCAGAGCTTGTTCAACTCCGCCTCGGTGTTGCCCTCGTCTGTCACGAGCCATTTGGTGTGATAGCCGAATTTCTGGACCGAGGCGCTGTCTTCCGCGGCTCCGCCAACAAAATCCGTGGTCACCTGCTTGAAGATCCACCAGCCTTTCGAACTGCTCACGAGCTTGTCGGTTCGGACGCAGTTCACAAGGTTCGTCGGCAGGGTCTGCGTCAGGGTCAGATTCAGCATGTTCAGCCCATACCGCACTTCCTGATTGTTCGTGCTGGGCGGCTCCAGCAGATAATCGATGACGAAGAACAGAACACCTTCACCGTTGGTCTCATAGCGCAGCTGAAGATATCCGTCGTATTCGTCCGTCAGGTAGGTCTGAATGATATTCCAGCGTGTTCCGATCACGGTGCCACTGTCTGAAAGATCGACTTTCTTGCCAAGCAGCATGGTCACCTTGCCGTAATTGAAGGTCGGCACGCCCAAGGCGGAATCTCCGCTCGGCGATTCAATGTTGCTGATGGCCGTGTAAAGGATCGGCGCGCCGTTTGCAATGATGTCATCCGTCATATCGGTCAGGTAATGGCTCTTGGGGCGTAAGGTCACTTCGCTCTCTTCCAGCAGTCCGAGGATGGACTTCGCCATGATGGTCTTGCTCCCGTCGAAGTTCAGTGCGATCTCGCTTACATACCCGAAGAACAGCGTATCATTGACGTCCGTGACGCCGATCTTGGTCCGCTTGATGGCGAACTTGCCATAGTACGAGTTGTCCTTTGTGACGGTGAAGGTCAGTGTCGCGATCTCATTTTTCTCCTCGGTCAGGGTGATGTCATAGGCGTAAGGGCGCTTGCTGAGATTCTTGTCCACATAATGCTCGTCGAAATAGTCTCTGCCGTCTCCGTCATAATGGTAGATCAGCTCATGCGTCACCCACTGGAGGCCGTCGTAAATATCACGGCCCGTATAGGCGTCGTGCATGGCCGAGTCTTTCACGACTTTGCATTCTCCTGCAAAGATCTGATTGAACATCCTCTCACCTCACAAATACTTTGGTTGATACTGGATCGAAAAAACGGCTTTTTCGGTCGTCGATTTATTTTGAAGCCGGATTTCATAATTGTCGTAAAACGGGTCGTTCGACACGCTGAGCAATGTATAGTTCGCAGAACTGACATTGTTCCATGGCAGATCGTAACTCCACTCTTCCCGGTTCGTTGCATCTGTCTCGTAGTCTTTCCCTAAGCACATTCGGGTGTCCACATGGGCGTTTCCTTCCAGCAGTGTGATAAGGACTTCGCTGTAGTCACGGTCGCATGGTGGAAGCTGTACCCGCCGCACTTCTCCCGGTGCCAGTTCCAGCCGCCCGAATGGCTGCGGGGCCAGATCGCACTCGAAGTTCAGCTCGTCCCACAGCCAGTCCTCTTCCAAGGGCTTCGCCAGCTCCTTGTAGGGGTACAGCTTGTATTTCAGGGTGATCTTCGAGTAGTTCTGTGCCGCCGCGTAGTCATTCACCATCCAGACGCGCCCTTTGTAGATGAATGCGGGGTCATCATCCAGATGCACCGTCACGGCGTTCGGCTCGGTGTTCTGGGCTCCCAGCAGCGCGCCGATCTTGTGGTAGGCCGTATAAAGTCCCGGTGTGCCCCAACTGCTCCGCCAGCCGTCCGTGTCAATGTAAAAGTTCCAGCTTCCCTCCCGGTTATCGTATCGCCTTGTACCTGTCACGGTCCGATATAAGTCGAACCTACCGCTCCGGCCGGGTACGTCAACGGTGATGCGCCGCGGCTGGGGCGGAGCCACCAGAAGCTTTGTCGCTGGGATCAGGTGCAGGTCGTTTGCGGTGTGGTAGGCACCGATTTGCGCGTCGTGGCTCATGGGTGTCATCTCGCACCGCCTCCTTTCTTACATGCCCCAGCCTTCCGGTGGGTCAATGTCATATCCGATGGTCACCGTTGTCTCCCCGCTTGCCGTGGCATTGAGGCTTTTCACAACGAACCATCCGGTATAGTTCTGTGTGGTCGTTACACCGTCGATATTGATCTTACATTGGAGCTCATCCTTTCCTTGGAGGAACCGGTACAGCCGGGCAAGGTCATTTGCCATCGTCCAGTTGTGCCCGTGCCATCCGGGGTATAATGCTTTGCTCTCTTCATTCGGCACATCCATTCCGCCGCCGATGCTGTGATGGACGGCATGCCCGTGGAGCGAGTTGAACCCGTCCCACGGGGAATGTGCGTACCCGTCCAACTGATAGCGGAATGTCCATGTGCCGGTAGCGTTCTTATAAACCCGGTCGCCCATCCGGGGCGGTTCCACCGTGCCGTTGTAGGTCGCAATGGAAAGCTCCGCGTAGGTCTCTTCGAACACAGGCGGGTGGATTGGCTCCGTCGGGATCAGGTTCATCTCTCGCATCGAGATCGTCTGCTCCGGCACATAGAAGCCGATGAGGTTGCTGGTGCGTTCGGGCTGGATGAAGATAAGGTCCGAGAATTTCTTCCCATTTTCCGTCAGGAATTGTTCTGCGCTCATCTTCTCACCCGCTTCCCCATCTGCACATCCACCTCGTCGATGATCCCGCCCACGAGCTGTCGTCCGTTCAGGCTGAGCTTCATGTTCCGCACCGCTTCCGCGATGCCGTCCACGTGTTCGCCCAGCGCCTGTACGCTCTCCACGATGTCCCGGTTGGACATCACGTTCGGGTCGGGGGTGTCCGCTTCCAGCGCGGCGCTGCGGTTCTGAGCCGCTTTCCGTGCCACACTTCCGGCAAGTCCCGCGCTCCTCTCGGCACTCAGTGCAAAGCTCCGGTCTTCGCCGAGGTTTGTGTTGATCCAGTCAGCTCCATTTTGAACATCGCTCAGGTCCACCACGGGCCGGATGAGGGGTTCGTCCGCGTCGTCGGTGCTCAGCGCGTCCAGCAGACTGTTGGTGGCCATCAGGGCCACGCCCTCGGCTCCGCTCATCACGTCTTCCATGCTGCGGTTCACGCCGTCGCAGTTGTCGGTGATGCCCTTGGCAAAGCCCGCGCAGATGTATCCGCCCATCTCGGCCATCAGGGTCGAGGGCGAGTGGATGCCCCAGAAGTTCTTCACTGCGTTCGCCACGTTGGAGCAGACAGTCTTCACTCCGTTTACCACGCCGGTCGCCGCGTTCTTGATGCCCTCGCCAAGGCCCTTCACGAAGTTCTTGCCGGTGTCGATGGCCCCGGAGACGAATTTTTTGGTTCCTTCCCAAGCCTTGCTCAGGAAGTTCCCGATTCCTTCGAAGCCCTTCTTGATGCCGTTCCAGATGTTCGAGAACAGGTTCGAGACCCATTTGCCGAAGTTCTGGAAGAACTCCACCACCTTGTCCCAGTTCTTAATGATAAGTCCGGCGCAGACGGCCACGCCCGCCACGATGGCGGCAATGATCCACCCTTCCGGCCCAAGGTTGGCCGCGAACTGAACGACGGTCGAGATGATCTTGCTCAGTACGCCGCCCTCGCCGATAAGCCCGCCGAGGCTCAGCCCCAGCGAACCCACGCCTTTTCCGGCTACGGTCACCGCCTTTCCCATGATGGTCAGGGTCTTGCCGCCCGCCGCCAGTTCACCGAACACTTTCGGCAGACCCATCAGCAGGGGTGCGAGGTTTGCGATGATCTTCTGCCCGAAGTCGCTCCCCGCGAAGTCGAGGATGGCCGTAATGCCGCTGGTCAGTGCCTGTCCCCAGTCACCGCTGACTGCTGCCGTGATGACGCCGAAAATGTCGGTCACGACGTTCGTGAATCCTTCGCCGGTCGCAACGCCGAAGGCCTTCGCCATCTTGTCGGCAAGCTGCGGGAAGCTCCGCTGGACCTTTGCCATCACGGTCTTGAATCCATTTTGAATGGGCTTCCAGTTCCGGGAGATGGAGTAGCCCAGCTGCATCATCATGCGCTTGCCGCTGTCGTCCAGCTCGAAGGCGTCGGCCAAGTTCTCCGCAAATCCCACGAAGTTGTACTGTTCGCTCTGCAAGTCTGCATAGGCGTCCAGTGCTTCATCGCTGTCCTTGCCGAATTTGGCGATGGCCTCGGTGTACTTCGTTTGCCGGTTCGTTACCTTCTTCAGGCTGTAGCTCATGCTGTCCAGCGCCGTGCCCACGCCGATGATGGCAGTCATGGTGCCCTGCGTTGCCGCTTTCCGGGCCTCCTTGCTGTTCTCGCCGTATTTCTCGACCGCTGCCTTGTAGGCTTCCTCCCGCTGGGAGAGATCGCCGTCGCCGTAGATCTTGGCCAGCATGTTCTGGCGGTTGGTCACCAGCTTCTCGTGCTTTTCCAGTACGGCCAGCGCATCGTCAAAGGCGTCGAGCTGGGCCTTGTTCATCTCGTTGATGAGATTCTGCTGGGTCGTCTGCTCTTCCAGCCACTGCCGGTAAGCTTCCTGCGTCTTGGCGCTCTTCTCACCGAACTCCGCTTTCAGGGCGGTATACTCGTCCTCCGCCGCAGTCACGACCTTCGCCTGTGCCGCCAGCTTCCGGTCGATGTTCGCGATCTTCTTGTTGGATTTTTCCTCCACGCTGGCCGTGTCTTCATACAGTGCACTCCACAGCTCGTATTCATCGGTAGCCGTGTCGGCTTCGTTGTCGTACCGGTCCTTGATGGCCTTGAACAAGGTCTCCTGTTTTTCATGCTGGAGGTCTGCAAGCGTGGTCTGCTCATCCAGTAAGGTAGCGTAGGCGTCGCTCTTCTGGGTGTCAGTGCCGCTGGCCTCGGCCACAATCTTGTCGTACTGCTCTTTCGCAATGGCGACCCTGTCGGTCTGGTTTGCGATCTCGGTGGTCAGGCTCTCGGTCTTCTTGGCCAGCAGTTCTTCCGCCGTGGCGGTGTCCCCGCTCGTCGCCTCCCAGAGCTTGTACTCCTTGTCCGCCGCGTCCATCTTGGCCTTGTTTTCCTTCAGCTTCTTGGAGTATTCGGTCACAAGGTTGTCCGCCGCGGTCTTCGTGCTCTTCGAAGTGCCGGAATGGCCTTTGCTGGTGGAGCCGGTTGCATCAGTCACCGTGTCAGATGTTTTCTGATACAGCGAGTCGATCGTCTCGTCGATATAGCTCTGGACCGGCTGTGTCAGCGTCGCAACACCATTTTGGACGGTTTCTTGGATCTGCTCCAACGTGGAAGGCGTCTTGCTGCTGTTTCCCGCTTTCGTGATGCCGTTCTTTCCGGGGATCAGGACGTTGTTGTTTTGAGCATCGGTCAGTTCCTTTGCCGCGTCCTTGATTCCATTTTGATAAGCGGCATTACCCTTCAGTGGGTTGCCCGCCTTGAAGGCCTGATACAGCCCCTGCATCTTTGTCTGTACGGTTGCTGTTGCCTCATCCAGCGCCTGACCGACACCCTTGTTCACTTCGCTGGCTGCATTGTAGCTTTCCTGCCGCAGCCGTTCACGGGCATTTTCATCCGCCATGCCAAGGATAGCACCTTCAAGGATGTTCTCCGCATCAGTGGCTGCAAGGTCGCTGGGCGAATGGATGCCCCAGAAGGTCGTAAATACATTCCGGATGGCGGTTGCCACACTGTGCATAGCGTTCTTGACCTTTGCCAGTGCGCCTTCATCCTGTAAGCCTTCCTGCAAACCTGCCAGAACATATCGGCCATTTTCGGCCATCACCTTGGAAGGCGACGCAATACCAAAGAACGATTGGAACGCTTCAACGATCTTTCCGCCCAGCGATTTGATGCCGTTGACCGCCATGCCAACCGGCCGGTCGTCCTCAAAGATCTCGCCGAACCAGTCAAATATACCCAGCGCCGCATCCTTCATGGCATTTCCGATGCCGCTGAACAGTTCACCCCATGTTTCTGGAACACCAAGGAAACTCAAACCGTCTTTCGCCAGCTGCCAGCACTCCGGGATCACGGCACGGACCAGCGCGCCAAATGCCTCGACAATAGGCCCGGCGCAGTTCTTGATCACCTCGCAGAGCATCGTCACCACGGTGGTCAATGCTTCCTGAATGTCCGGTGCAGCGTTGATGATGGCGGTGCAGATGGGGCCTGCAAACATAGAAAGAACGCCCATCGCCGCAGTTGCCAGCGCGATCACACCCAGCGACTTTGCAAAGTTCCAGAATGCTGTTGCCAGCAGTTCCAATCCAACTGCCAGCTGGGGCATTGCTGCAAGGAGCGCACCGCCCAGCATAGCAATAAGCATTCCGTCCAGAAACACCTGCAATGCCTGTCCGACAGATTCCGGGTCAACATCACCCAGCAGTTTGATGGCCGGAGCCATGATCAGCAGCGCCGCGCTCATTTTGATCATTGCGGAACCCAGACCGTCCAGTGCGGAAGCAATGCCGAATTTTGTGAATACGACTAACCCGCCAACCAGACCTCCCAGTCCAAGCAATGCAGAAATCCCGCCACGTAAAAGCTCACCAATGCCCAATGCCGCGAACTTTTCTACCGCCGCAGCCAGAACATATAATGCACTTGCAGTCAACAGAATGCCCGCGCCGGAACTCGCACCACCGGTGGACATGCTGGATGCGATCGTCAGCGCCGTCAATCCCGCTGCAACTTTGATCAGCCCATCGATTGCCCCATCGCCCATTACGGCAAACAGCTCCACTGCTCCTGCCAGAACGATCAAGGACGACGACATCATGAAGATAGCCGCGCCGGAAGTAAACTTTGTCTTGGCGGACAGTGCCGACATCGTGGTCATCAGCAGCATCAGGGTCTTGATGCTCGTCATGGCCGCGTCGAGGTTGACCAGTTTGATATTTGCAATGCTGGATACTGCCCGTGCCGCGATCCAGATGCCGCTTGCCATTGCTGCGATTGCAGCTCCATTTTGAAATCCGGTGGGGCCGATCAACTTCTGCACCGCAGCCACAACGGTCGCCATACTCGTCAGCAGTCCGCCAAGCGAAACTACCGCCAGTCCTGCTTTCGCAAGGCTTGTGAACTTGATCTGGCTCAGCGGTTCCAACGCCGTGGAAACGATCTTGATGGCGCTTCCAAGCGCGATCATCTCTGCCGCCGTAGAAAGCAGCACCTTGTGGTTGATGACCTTTTCGCCGATCATCAACGCCTTACTCAGTTCGCCCATGGCCAGCATCAACGCGACCACAGCGGTGGCAGCAATTGCCAATGCCGCCGCATTCGCCGCGATATCGCCTTCGTTCAGTGCCGCCACAAGGTTCGATAAGCCTTTTGTAATAGAACTTACCGCCACCCCCAGCCCGATCAGCGCCGCCGCAGTTCCCCACAGGATCGCCGCGTTCAGTACATTCGATTTCAGGCTGTCAAATGCCTTGTCGAACTTTTTCGCCGTCGGTTCCAACAGTTTTGCCGCACTTGCCAGCAGAACGATGCTCGTCATTGTAACGACGGAGACCGTATAGAATCGGTCGGGGTCGATCCTGCTCATCACGTACATTGCTCCGGCCAAGATCAGCACAGCGCTTGCCATGCTCACCAAGGTCTTGCTGGCGTTGTTCTTCTGCCATGTCTTGATGGCGCTCGTCAACTGCTTGAAGGTGCCGGAGATCGAATCCAGCATTCCGGTCAGTGGCGTTTGCAGCATCTTTTTCAGGCTGTTCATCGCCTTTGCCACCTGATTGATGGCAACTGCCAGCAACCCCACGTCGATCAGGGACATAAACCGGTACACATCTGTTCCGGTAATGGAGTCGAAGCCCTCTTTCAGCGCCGTGAAGAACTGCTTCACTGGTGCAAAGGCGTCGCCCACACTGCCATTGATCTTGTCCATGCTAGACTTGAACCCGGAAGCGAACTCGCTCATAGAGGCCGCCAGATTCTTCGGCATGTCGGTCAGGCTCTGCTGGAATTCTTCCATCGTTGGCATAGAAAGCCCGATAAAGTCGGAGATGGTCTGCCCAAGGCTTCCCAGCTTTCCGAGCAGCGTACCCGCGGCCATACCAAGCCCGCTCAGGATCCCTACTCCGCCGCTGGCCACGCCCTGCACCAGCACGCTCAGCATCCCGAAGACCCGCTTGCCTACGGAATACAAATTGCCCAGCACACCGGTGGCGTTTTCGCCTTGTTCGATGAACTGGCCGATGTACTGGGCGATCTTTGTGTTTTTCATCATCCCGCCAAGGTCGCTCAGCGGGCTCAACAGTTTGCCGAGCGCCGTCTTTACGCCGCCCAACTTTTCCTTCAGGGTGCCGCTTCCGGTCACCGTCTGCATTACGGTCTCAAGGAACTCCCCGAACCCGGCGCTTACGTTCAGCAATACCTCGCCCACCGGCTTCAGAGCGTTTAGAGCCAGTCCAAAGGCCTCTTTTGCCGCAGCTCCCACTTTCGAAAGGGCCGTTGTGAACACCTTCAGCACGCTGAAAACGCCTTTGAAGGTCTTCTTGATCTTCACTGCCGTCTCATCGCTGATGATGAGCTTCTGGGTCAGCAGGTCAAGCCGCTCCGCAAAGCTGTAAATGCGGTCACCGTCTGCGGGCGGGAACAGCTCGTTGAAAGCTTCCTTGATGGGTTGTACGACCTTCCCGATGGCGTCCATGATGTTCCACAGACTCTGCATCAGGTGCTGCCGTCCGGATACTTGGCTCATACCCTTGGCATAATCGATCAGGTTGACCGTGCCCTTCTGCACTTCCTCGTTCAGCTTGGTCAGTGCATCGTAATCCTTCTGGATGGCTTCTTTGTCGAGGTTCCGTGCATTCAGCTCCTTGTCGCTCAGTCCAAGGTAATTGCGCAGGGTCACAAGGGTGGAATCCAATCCATTTTGAAGCAGCTCCGCGTTCACGCCGCCTTCTTCCAGCGCCTTTGCAAAGCTGCCCGCTTCCTCGATGGATTCTTCCGTCACCGCGCCGCTGGCAAGGGCTACCTTCTTCAATACGGTGTCGTAGACCTCTGCTTGGTCGCCCAGCTTGCTGTTCAGCTGCTGCCACCCGCTGTCCAGCCCCTTCGAAAGCCGCTCGTTCAGTGCGTCGATGGGCGGCACAAAGATGTCATACAGCCGGTTCGCCAGTTCCGTCCACGTGTCCGTGGCCTCTTCCTTATTGCCGAAGATCAGCTCAAAGCTCCTCATCCACTTGGAGCTCACCGCGTCCTTCGTGGAGTCAATGGCTTCGGAAAAACTCTTCGCCTGTTGGGCCGCCAGTGCGCTTCGTTCCGCAAGCTCGCCATACTGCCCGCTCAGCTTTTCCAGCGCTTCCGAGCTGGTCATGCCGGGGTTTTTCTGGGTCATCTCGTAGGCTGCTTCCATCATGGAGGCGTACTTTTCGAAGGTCTTTTCCATGACCTTCGTGTTGGCCCATTTCTTCGAAAGGCTGGATTCGAAGCTGCCGATGGTCACCTCGCCCTCTTTCAGGGTGCCCAGCTCCACCGCCGTGTCGATCAGCTCCTGTTTCAGGGCTTTCGTTGCCGTGCCCATCAGATTCAGGCTCTTCCAGTCCTGAAGCTGCAAGTGCCCCGCACTGTAACTCTGGGTCAGATTCCGGATGGTGCTCTGGAACGCAAAGCCGCTTTTGCCTGCGTCTGCCGTTGCGTTCGCAATACCCATGATCATGGGGATCATCTTCTTGATGTCGCCGCCCGATGCCGTCATCTGCGAAAGTGCGCTGGTCATCTCGTTAAAGCTGAAACTGGTCTCGTCCGAATACCACATCAGCTTGTTCAGGTAACCGTTGACCGTGTCGATGCTGTCGCCGGTAGCATTCATGATGGTCTGGATGTTGCCGGTCTTCTCCACATACTTGTTCCAGCCGCTCATCACCTGATCGAAGGACAGGCTCTTCACCATTTTTTCGCCCGCATCCACAAACTTGTTGGTGATGTTCATCAGGGCGGTGGTGGCCACGATGTTCAGGGTCGAGAACTTGGACTCCAGCGTGTCCAGACTGCGCTGCATCGTGGAAAAATCCACATCTTCAGCGGCAGCGTCCAGCTTCTCGAAGCCCTTTTCCGCTCCCTTGAACTGGAGCTTTTCCATCAGCTTGTCGATGGTGCCGATGGTCTGTTTTGTGTTTTTCTCAAAGTTTTCGTTGTTGAACTGCATTTCAACAACGCGGCTGTCTACTTCTCTGCTCATTCCGTCCTCACCTCGCCCCACGCCCGTGCCGCGATCCGCTCAAAAATGGGCCGCATGGCCGGGTTGATGTAATCCACGCCTTCTACATATCCGCCGTTCCGTGTCGCGTGTCCGTATTGCAGGATCACCGCGATGGGCACGCCGTCTACGATGTTCGCGTTCCGCCATGTGATCGTGATCCGGTCTTTCCCCTTGGTCACGCCGTAACTCCAGCTGGCCGCCGTCTTGCCCGTGGCCTTCGGGGTCGCCTTGGCCAGTGCCTCCACGCCTTCCCGGCCGTATTGGTCGAGGATGGCATCAAGGTCCAGCTCCGAGCACCGCTTCAGAAACTTCCGGCTCTTTTTCCAGTCGCCCTTTTGCTTGAAGATGATTACTTTCGCCATTGTGCTTTTCACCCTCTGTCGTAGGGCCTCCATTTTGAAAAATGCGCCCCGATGGGGAGCTCCGCGACGCCCTTGGCGGACGGAGCGGTAAGAGGGCAAAGGGCATCATCCCCTCGTGTGCATCTTGGCTTTCCGCTGTGCGTTCAGCGCCCTCTGCTGGCTCATCCGCTCACCGGGCGTCATCTTCTTCTGCGGTGCATTCATCTCCTGTCCCACCCGGATCAGGGTCAAAAGCCGATTCAGGTGCCACTTTTCGCACTCTTTCGGGATAGCCAGCGCGAACATCTGGGCGTATAACACCTCGGCTGTGGTGGTGGTTCCTCCGCGGGGAGGGCGGCGCTTGGGGCGGGCGGTTCGTTTGTCTTTTGGTTCGTTCGGTTTGGGTTCCCCGGCAAACCATGTGGCGGTCATCGGGTCGTCCATATATTCGTTAATGACTGTCAACTGTTCCCGTGTCAGTTTCCGGTATACGGCGGGGTCAGTTCCCTGCGTCACGGTCATGCAGCGGATGTAATCGAGCTGCTGCTCCCGTGTCATATTTCCGGAACTGGTCAGGAACGGCACATGCCACTTGCTTTCCCATTTAGCCAAGGAGAGCAGGGAGTGCTCTAGCCGTAATTCCACCGGCTTTGTGTACTCGAACTCCTCTGTCCGGGGATTCCAGCTCTGTTCACCGGCAACGGTCAATTTCAACATCTTCTGTCTCTCCTTGGGGTGTCTAAATGAAGTGAGCCAATCTCGTGGGGCTCACAAAAAAATGCTCCCCATCGGGGAGCTGTCAGCTTTGCTGACTAAGGGGTTCTTCTAAGCAGGACTCACCCATTTGGGGGAGCTCCGCGCTGAGAGGGCGATCTTACTGCTCCACGGCAGAACCCTCGATCATGGTAAGGCCCGGCTGCGCAGGGGCGGCGGGCGTCTTCTCGTTCTTCATGTCTTCGGGCATAATGCCTTCGAAGAATGCGGCGGCCTTGCTGTCATCGCCAACCAGCTCCATGTACAGGTCACTGAAGGCCTGTGTGGCCATGAAGTCGTCCAGCACGGCCTGATTCTTGATGAACTTGCGGCCGTCGGGGCTCAGCACACCGTAGCTCTTGCAGATGATCTTCTTGAACATCTCGGCCAGTTCCAGCTGGCTCTTGGCGTCCACGATCCGGTGGATCATCTCCACGAAACCGCCCTCCGTGCCCAGCTGCATCTCCATGATCTCAGCCTTCGTCAGGTTGAAATAGTAGGTTTCCGTGCGCTCGGTGCCGCCAAAATCGACGGTCTGCATCGTTTTCTTCAGCATGTTTGTTCTTCTCCTTTATTTTGAAAAATCGCTCCCCATCGGGGAGCTGTCAGCTTTGCTGACTGAGGGGTTCCTCTAAGCAGAGCTCGCCCTTTGGGAGAGCTGCAAGCAACTGCGCAAACGGCGCATTGCGCGCTGAGAGGGCGATCTTACGCCGCAGCCGCCTCGCTGGTGGTCACGAGGGTGATAATCTCCGCCGGGGTGGGCAGCGTTGCGTCTGCGTTCTCGGTGCCCCAGAGCTTGTCCTCGATGGCCTTCACGGTGTCAGCCTTCAGCTTCGAGCAGTCGATCTCCATGTGGGAAGTCGGGCGGAAACCGCTGACGTTGACCGGCGAAGTCGAGCACTCCCAGCTGAAGGTGATGGCGTCGGGGCTGTCATTGATAGAGGCATAGCTCTTCTCGGAGGGAGAGGCGGTGGAGTTCCATGCGATGTGGATCTTCTTGCCCACTTCATCGGAAACATCGTTACCCACGGTGGTCACCCAGCTGAAGCCGAAGCCCTTGCGCTTCTGCTGGCCGATGGTCACGCCGGTCGCCACCTGTGCGGAGCCGTCACAGGGCTCCCACTCCGGCGGGTAAGTGTAAGCCTCGATGGTGTAGGCGTACTCTTCGGCGCTGCGCAGGGATGCGTACTTGATGTCGTCGGCGTAGAGCTTGGTCTCCTCTGCGCCGGAGGGCGACTCGGTCACGGCGGTCAGGCCGTTCCAAGCTACGCCGTTCTCGTAGCTGCCGTCTTCCTTCATGGGGTACAGGACACCCATCTTGGTGCCCATTTCGTAGAACTTTTCGCCAATGGCGTCCCAAATCAGTCTGGACATAGGTTACCTCCTATCAGGTATAAAGTGTAAAAACGGTATGGTATAACTTGTCCGAAACAAATTGGCGGTCGTACGCGCACTTCGGGAGTACGGATACGGCCGCCTTGAGTTTCGAATCGGGGTCCGCGTCGATCACGGTCACCGTATAAAACGGGTGCTGGATGTAAACGCGGTCGTTTGCGTGCCGGTTCTGGATCCGGCTCCCGCTGTACACGATGCAGGGATATTTCATTCGGAGTCCGGTGGGAGGTTGGTAATACAGGTTTGTGCAGCCCGTGGTTTTGTTCAGTACATCGCGCAAAAGCGCGTCCACATTCAAACGAACATTACTCATTCCACACCCCTCCCAGTGTCAGGATCAAGCGCGGGTATTGTACCTTCACGCTCTCCACCTTCCATTTCCGTCCTCCGAACGTTGCGTATCGCATGGCGTAGAGATTGCTCTGAGCGAACGGATCGCCGAGGACGCTGAGTTGATTCGAGAGGGTCACGTCCTCGTTGATCTTGTCGCTGCCCTGCATCTGCCGCCCAAATTCCACCACGTCGCCATAATAGCGCCGCTCCGTGATATGCTCCACGTATACGCTGGGGGCCTCTTCGCTGGTATCCGCGAACCCGATCACTCCGCTCCATCTCATAGCAGTCTCACTCTCCATTTTGATTAGTCACAGCTAACCTTTGGGTCTGAAAAATCAGCCCTCGTCTGCTGCCATCGTGCAGGTCGTAGCGGTGGTGCCATCGGTAACAACAACACCGCCAGCAGCCAGCGTAATGGGCAGGTAAGTCTTGTCCGCTGCCGCAATGATCAGGCGGCCCAGCATGAATGCGTGCTCGATCTCAGACTTCTTTGCGGGAGTCTTGTGGGCAGCATCGGTGTACAGCTTCTTATCGGTGTGCAGGTAAGCCGTATAAGTGGCCACATGCAGGTCCGAGCCGGTCTCGTAATTGGAATTCAGCATCATAATTCTCCTTTCTTACGCCGCAAACTCGACGGCCATTGCGCTGAACGGGGTGGTCAGTGCACCGGAGCAGCGGGTCTCGATCAGGTACTTCATGGCGTTGAAGTCGATGTCGAAGTCATCGAACATGGAAACTGCGCCGCCCTTGTCTGCGCCCACGGTGTAGTCGGCGAGGTTCACGATCAGGCCGATGAAGTCGCCGCCCTTTGCGCCCTTCATGCCTTCCATCTGGGGCACGGTCACGATGGCGGAAACACGCAGCTTGCGGGCCAGTGCGGCCTCGTCTGCATACAGCGGGTGGCCGATGCCGTCTTCCAGCAGCAGCATCTCGGTCAGCATGTCCTCGGTGGTGTAGAAGGTCGGGTTGCCCGCGCCCTTGTACTCCTTGCGTGCACGCAGGATCGACTTGATGACTTCCTTGTACTTATCCTCTGCGGTGGAAAGGCCGGTGGTCTTCACCTGCACCTTAATGGTGAACAGGTCGCTGTCATTGAAGATCGGACGGATGCACTGCTCGTCGATCTTGTCCTCGGAACCTGCCAGACGGCCGTCACCGATCAGGATGGAGCGGGCGATCTCCTCGTTCAGCTTCGTGCGCATCTCGGTCTTCAGCCATGCCACCACGTCGTAGCTGGTGATGTCGATCACGTCGTCGCGGTCCATCTTCTGCTTCTTGTACACGGTGGTGGGGCTGGTGGAACGGCGCAGCAGACCAAAGACCTGCTCCTTCTTGAAGTTGCCCTTGATGTAACCCTTAGCGCGGGCATCCTCCTCGGTCAGGTCCGCAAACATGCTCTTGAAGCGGCTGAAGGGGATGTGGTGCACGCCGCCCATGACCTTGCTCACCCAGCTCTGGTCGCGGTCGATGATGCGGGGCGGGGTGTCCAGATTCTTGTCGTCCGGGAACAGCCATTCCACATTGTCGATGCTGTGGGCCAGCTCATCGCCGTTCATCCCGGCGTCCTCAAAGGCCTGCCGCATGGTGCCGTGGGTCTTGGCCGTCTTGATGACGTTGTTGATGTCGTCCATGTTGTGCTGAAGCACAGTCTCGTGGGTGTCCTTGTCAAAAACATTCTGCTTCACGGTTTCATCCTCCTCACCGTTAACTTCGCCGCCATCCGCTTTCTCAAGGGCCAAGCCCACGAATGCGTGGCAGCATTCCTTCTGCTCGTCGGTCATACTGTTGTAGACCTCTTTGAGCGTCTTGCCTTCGTTCTGTTTTTCGTCCGTCATTTTGGCTTCCTCCTGTTTATGTTCGCCGTCATCCGCGCTGTGGGTCAGCTCTTCCAGCGGGTTGCCGTCCGGGTCCATCCCGTGCGCAAGGCTCAGCGCCGTGTCCGAGATGATGAACGCCTCCCCGCCCTCGTAGTCCTCGTCGGCCGAGTGCTTGATGACTTCGTCGATGATTGCGCCGGGGTTGCAGCCCGCCAGTACGAGGCTCACCTCCTGAACGAAGCCGTGCTTCACGGTCTTCCCCACCTTCTGCAAGCCGTTGGCGTAGATGGAAAAAGCGTTCAGGTCACCGCTCTCCACGCACTTCCGCGCCGTACGGCCGGTGTCCGTGTCGTTGAACTTGGCGTAGCAGTACACGCCGCCGGGGCGGTTTTCCAGCAGACAGTGGCCGATCACGTTGCCGATGTCGCCGTGGTCGTGGTTGTACACCATCGGCACCACGCGGCCGTCGCACTCTTTGAATGCGTCCTGTGCAATGGTCAGCCCGTCGTAGCAGCGGGTGTTCGCTTTGGTCGCCCAGCCGCTGCAATCGTAGTCAAAATTAACCATTTCGATTTGCAATACTCCTTTCCACGGCTTCTTTTCCAGCCGTAATTGTTTTCTGCACCCCGTCTTCCTCATTCGGCCGACTGATGTTGCTGTTCTCCAGTCGGTCGGCCTTCGGGTCCTTCGAGGGCTTCATGCCGATCACCTGTCGGAACTCGTTCGAGGTCATGATCTCATTGCGGGTGAACTTGTCTGCCATCTCTGAAACCATGGAGACCGGTGCCAGCTTGAACGGGTCGCGGAAATACATCACGGATTCACCTCTGGCCCGTGCTTCCTCGGTCAGGAACTTCCGCTTCAGCTCGTCTACAACAGCCGCCACAAGGGGTTCGATGGTCCGGTTCTCGTAGTTGGTCATCACAGTATCGTTAGCAGTGCCGTTCATGATGTCCGGTGTGATACCCAGCTGACTGTATGCCATGTTCGTCAGGTATTCCACGGTCTTCAGAAGGTTGTTTTCGAGGCTGCGATTCAACTGCGTGACATGCTCGGTGCCGTCGATGTAGGCGATGCCATATTTGGAGCCGGAAAGCTGGCGTTCCACCTCGGCGCGGCGCTCATCGGCCCGCTGTTTCTGCTGTTCGCTCCGCACCACGTAAGGCAGTTGGATGATCATGTCGAGCTTTCCGCTGCCCACTTGCTCGTCGATAACGTCCATCAGGTTCAACTTCCGAATCAGCCGCTGGATGGTTCCGTTCGGCTCGTTCATCACGGCGTAGAACGGGTTTTCAACGATGGCCACCTGACTTTTCGGCAGGGTGATCTCCTCCCGCTGTCCGGTTCGGTCGTTGTACACTTCCAGCCTCACGTCGTCGGGGTACCATTCCTTGATCTTGCCTACCCGCATGGACTCGATCTTGGCTTCGCCCGTCTCCGGGTCTATGTCGATGTCCACCGGCACCAGCCCCACCACGCCCTCGTCGAGGACGGAAAGGAACAGGTCGTACCGCAAGGCGCGCCCGGTCTGGTCCTTGTTGCCGGATAAATTCAGGCAAGAATTAAGGCCCGAATCAACGACCTCATCAAAGCGGTTGTTTTCATCGAGCCTTACGTGATTGATGGTGATGCTGGCCGCATCCATCGCGATGCGGGTGTAGATGGCGGTCAGGATGGTCCGGTCATTTCCCCGGTTCATCCGCGCCCGGTCTGGCCGGTAGCTGTATCCTAAGCCATAGTAACTTTTTCCGGGAGGGTCCCGGTTCGTAAACGCATTCCACGCCCTCTTCAGGCGGGAACCGATACTCTGTGCCATTGGTCTTCCTCCATTTTGAAAAATGCTCCCCATCGGGGAGCTGTCGGCTTTGCTGACTGAGGGGTTCTTCTAAGCAGGGCTAGTCCTTCTTGTCGTCCTTCTTGTCATCGTCCTTCTTCTGTTGGTTTCCGCCAGCGCTTCCGCTCACAATGGCGTTCGCCAGTTCAGGGTTCTTGAGTTCCTTCGTGATGAACTGCTTTGCGCTGTAACTCATCGCGCCGGAAACCGCCTTGGTCAGAAACTGCTTCGAGGCATCTTGCATCACGCTCTTTGCAAAGCTCTGCCCGCTGTATACGTCCTTCCGCAGCTGTTTCACGTCCTTCTGGAGCTGGAGCCGCTCTTTCTCGGCCTTCAGCTCCTTGTTGGGGTCGTCTGCCCGGATGTTCGTCTGCCCCTGAAGATCCCGGTACTGCTTTTCCATTTGCAGCCGGTTGATCCTCGCCCGCAGCTCTTCATCAGAGTAGTCCTCTGCATTCCGGCCGGAGCGTTTCGGTGCATATTCCACCTTCGGTTCATCTTCTGAACCGGCATTTCCGTCTCCGGCATAGTGCTTTTTGCCTGCGGTCGTCAGGGTGCCGTCCTTGTTCTGGTACCGCCGCACGCCCCACTTCATGCCCTTGATGCCCCAATGGTATAGCTCGTCACTGTATACTCGCATATTTACCTCATCGCCTCATTTCTTTTTCACAGCAGCTCTTGCATATCCGTCCGGAATGAACAAGCTCTTTTGCCATTTTGCTTTCTTATAGTTTTTCTTTCCAAGCTGTGTTTCCGGCTGCTGCCGAACCACCCGTGCTAAAGGTAGTCCCACCAATCGTTCATTTCATCGCCCCTTTCTTAGATTTACAACGTTTATTTACCGTGATATACTCTTCTCAATGAACCAACCTATTGAGAAAGAAGGTGCCTCATGACTAAGCACGAGAAATTACTCCTGTGTATTCTCGCCAACACGGATGAGCCTGTCGGAAAACCTTTTTATGATTCTCGTAGCTTTATTGTTAGCTACTGGATCATGTCAGGCATTCCAACAAAAACAGAATCCAGACCTCTATCGACATCGTCAGGACAAAAGTACACTAAACCTATTATTGTAAAAACATGGAATACCGACGAGGAAAAACTGGATTTCCTTCAAAAATTCGGTGGTCAGATGTCCAATTCAATTTTCCATGAATATAATCTGACTTCAATGGATGCGCTTGATAGTAAACCTCATTTCACGGATACCGAACTGCGGCTTTTAGAAAGACTGTCGGCTGGCGAATTCGATGGCCCAATAAATCACTATTGGGAAAAGACGGGTGGTTCCACGGGCTTTTGTGAAATCCGTAATGGTGTTCCTATTCAGTTCTCGCAGGGAAAAGGCACTCGCGTCTTTGACGGAAAAGAAAATGAAACTGTTCCCGGTAGAATTCGTGTGTATCTTCGGTATGATACGGACGAGATGAAAATCAGGTTCTTTAGAACCTTTGGCCGTGAGATGACCGATGAAGAGGTTCAAAAGTATTATTGGGACAACTGGGAGAAGCGCTATCAGAAATAACCCTCACTCAAACGCATCCCGGTTCTGCTTCCATGCAATGTAGGCGTCCATCATGGCCGCCACGGCGTCGATCTTCTGATCCTGCCGCTGCTTATAGAGCTTCCGGTTGCCGTTGGTATCCACCAGCGTGACACAGTTCCCCATAGCGAATTGCATCAGCTTCTCATCGAAGATCAGCTTCCGTTGTTCGCTCAGCTTTTTCAGTTCACCCAGCGGCACACTTTCGGTCTTGGCACCCTGAATCACCTTCACGATGCCAAAACTGCTGTTTTCTATCGCCCACCGCTCCACGAACTCCTTCGCGTTGTAGGGGTCGTAGCCAAAGGCTCGCACGTCGTATTCGTTCTCTTGAATGAACTTGTCGAGATCTTCGTACACCTGCATCATGTCCAGCACGGTGCCGTCGAACACGAACAGCGTCCCCTCATTCATGAACTCCTCGTACTGGTTCCGTCGGCTGATGGGCAGCTGGCTCAGGGTGTAGCTCGTGATGTAATCCCGCGTTTTCACGCCGAAATATCCGTTCGACAGCGGGAACAGGAAGGTAAACGAGCAGAAGTCGTCGCCCATGGAAAGGTCCGCTCCCATGGCACAGGGCATCTGCCAATAGTCCCGCTTGCGGTGACACAGCGTCTCTTCGTATGGGAAGAAATAGGTGTAACCCTCCATGGGCAGGTTGAAGCGCTTGGCCAGAATATCATTCCGTGCGCTTGGGGATTTCTCCGCGCGCTCCACATCGAGCTGATAGGTCTCGTAGCTCACCGTCTTGCCGAGGTTCGGATTTGCTTTCAACCACATTTCGGGCTGTCCCACCTCATCGATGGAGTCGAGCTTATAGTACCAAATGGAGACGTGAGGGTTGATGTACTCCCCCTTCAGGATCTCCATCAATTCCATTTTGATGTCGTCGCCGCAGCCGTTGCGCACGGTGCCTTCGGAGCTTGCCGCCACGATGAGATAATTCTCGTTCTTGGCCGCGCCCTGCTCGATGGCACCGATGGGATCTTCCCGGATGTCACAGGAGAGCCATTCATCCACCGTCGCCATGGTGTCGCGGCGGCCCTGAAGCTTCTCGATGGTCATCGGGCGCACTTCCAGCAGACTGTTCGTCAGGAAGTTCTCGATGCCCTTCTTCGTGGACGCCATCTTCACGCGGTCGGCCTTCGAGCCGGTGGTGTTCTGGAGGCTGCCTTCCGTCATAAACTTGAGCACCGGTCCCCTTGCCCGCGCCAGCGCCGTGCGGAACGGAGCCAGAACCTCTTCGGCCTGTTTCATGGTCGGTGCTGTGGTCAGTTGCTGGGTCGTCGTGGTGTACGCCGTCAGGAAGTAAGCTTGCAAAAACTCCAAGTACATGGTCTTTGCAGCCGAGCGGGTAATGATGAGGTACTGCTTCGTCACCAGACGTTTCTTGATCCGCCGGGTCTCGTAGTGTCCACCGCCGCGCTCATTGGGCACATAGACGCTCCGCTCCACGAAGTAGTACCACCCAAAAATTTCCTCGGCCCACAGCTTGAAACTGTCCAGCAGCTTCACGTCGGTGCCGTCGGTCAGGGTCAGCTCGTCTTCGCAGAACGCGATGAAGCCGTTTACCGCCTTGTCGTCATAATAGATGCCGGGGTTTGCGATCAGGTCGTCGATCCGGTTCATTTCCATGGAAATTTCCCGGCATACAGGAATCTCACCCCGCATCACGGCCTCCCGGAACCGGCCGTAGTAAATGGGCGTGGCCGTATTCGAGAGTGCCATCTTCTTCAAAAGCTCCTTTAGCTGTTCAGTTTTTCCAGAATGTTTCCAAGCTGCTCGGAGATGCCCTTTCCGGTCTTCTCCGTCGCCAGTGCATCCGATACCGTCTCACCGGTCACTTCGTCGGTGTGCTCCACCTGCATCCTGCCGTTCTCCACGTGCAGACCGACAGCGTCCTTGATTCGCTCTGCCGCGGTCGTGCCGGTGCCCAGCGGCTCATCGAACTCTTCCCGCAGCCGCCACTCCATTTCCGCCACAGTGTTCTTCATGGCTTCCATCGTAGAGCTGCTCTGGGGCGGGTCAAACCCCAGCAGCCGCACTTTCACGCCGAGATATGCCTTCACGGCCTCGTTTTTCAGCTTGTCCGCGCTGAACTGCTCCCACGTCTCTTCACTGCCGGTAATGGTGAACCCGCCCACCGGCCCCACGCCGATCTGGCTCAGCACGAACAGCGCGCTGTTCACATACATCGCCACGTCCGCGTCAAAGTCCGTGCACTCCTCCGCGATCCCCAGCAGCTTCTTCACACTCGTCAGGATCGAATTCATTTTGATTTCCCTTTCCGCTCTGTTTATTGGTCATAATCAGCTACACCTGCTTCTGCAATGGCCACATTGGCCCAAAGCATTGCTTCGTCAAGCTTGGTCAGTGCAAGACTCCGCTCACGGCATGGCCCGATCTTTCGGATCGTCTGCTCTGCCTGCTCCAATTGCTGCCGAATCTTGGCGGCGGTGTTTTCTTCCTTGGTACTTAAAGGTCGTCTTTTATACATTTTATTTCCTCCACGGGCAGGTGTCGCCCGGTTTTCTCTCTCCGTCCGGCATTTTCGGTCGGCGGTCGTCTCCGTAATGGATGGCTTTATGCGTCGCCGCCGAAACACAAATGGCGTTCTCTGGGTCAAGCAGCTTCTCGCTGTGCCGGAGGACGTCTTCTTTTGTTATGGGGTTCAGGTGGTGTATGCTGATCTTCGGCCGCACGGGGATCCCGTTCCGCAGCACCCAGTCCGCGATCGGGTGATCTGCGCATCCAAGGTCGCATCCGCTGTCCCGTGCAATGATTTTGTCCCGGAACTGCCTCCACTCCCGCGATTGGTAGAAGTCCTGATTCAGCCATCGGTCAAACCCGAACGTGTCCTTTCCCACCTCGCCGTGCAATTGCAAATAGTGCAGCCGCTCCTCATACGTCGGCAGTTGGCATAGCTCCGTGTAGCTTTTCATCTCAACCACCCGTACTTCATCAACTGATCCGTAATAATCAGAAACGCAATCCATAAAATCGCCGGGATGCCATAATCAATGAACATCTTCCGCCGAAATGAGATTGGGTGATGCTCCATTTCGTAGTCAGCCGCGATAAAGCAATACATCAGCATCATAAAGATTCCGACTCCTGCCCAGATAAGCTCACCCAAGCTGATCGTCATACTCGTCATCCTCTCCAAGGCCGTTGTACTTCCGCATGGCCTTGATGGCATTCGCATACAGCTCTTCCGAGTTCTTGGCATTCTCCAGCGTCTCAGTCTTTGCCCGCAGCAGTTTGTTTTCCTCTTCCAGCTTTTTCTTTTCAAGGTCGGCCTTCGTCGTTGCCAGCTTCAGGAAGTGGGTCGTCTCGGCGCTGGATGCTGTTCCCTCGCGCAGCCGCTTTTCTACCAGCTTCATCGCGAGGTTGATCATGTAACTTTCTTGTGCTTCCGGAGATGTCGCTGGCCGGGCCGAAGCCGCAGCCGTTTCTCCGGGAGCGTTTCTCTTCGGTTTCATCCGCTATCCTCTTTTCGCACATTTATAATAAGGTATAAGCTTTTGCAAGGGTTCATGGGAGCTGTCAAGGTACCAGCATGGCCAACCATTTGAAAGGAGAAAAAGAAACAAATGTCTTCAGCCGCAGTGTATGAACTGAACAAACTCTATCATGAAAGTGTTAATTTTGGAGGTCAACATCATGAGATTCAAAAGGAGGAAACTTTTCTCCCATGAGCCCTTGCAAAAACCGCCGAAGCCGCAGTCTACTCCCCACAGCCTCGGCGATATATTTCAATGTATCCAGTCTTTTGCTTGACTTTTCGAAAATCACCTATATACTTAGACCACAAGAAAACACACGGGCCTCTTGATAAAGGCTCTGTAAAGTCATCGTATAGGGAGGGAATCTCGAAATGACCAACAAGAAATTTAAGCGCCGTTGCGCAACCACAAACCGCGAACAATTTGTAAAGGAGTTTATTCGCACAGCCAAACACGAACGCTTTATGGCATTTGCACATGCACTTGACCCGCTTGTGAATGCCTGTGATTCCCTTAGAAAACAAGTCTGGTTCTAAAAGACAACTGAAAACATTGAAACCATAAAAAGCTGGCCAAGTGATACCACAAATATCGCACGGTCAGCTTTTCGCATTCTTAAAGCCCAAATATCAATTTTCCCTCCGGGGAAATATCAAAGACCGGCGCGATTTGAGAGGGGGTGTCATTTTTGAGACCCCCTCCCTATGCTTTTAGCACTTTACGCCGCGGTGCTTTCGTCTTTGATATCGATCTTGAGCTTTTTGTAGATGTTCAACGGATCATTTGCAACGATTTTATCGATTGCTCGCTCAATTTCATAGGCATTCTCATTGTCTGTGAACTGAGAGGACGTCTCTGCCAGCCGCATCAGCAGACCAGAAGAGTTATAGCCATGATCCACATCATATTGATACCACTGTTCGAACTGTTCGCACGGATCGTACGGGTTATCGGTCGTGGTCAGAAAGCATCGAACCATAATTCAAAGCCTCTTTCTTGCGTGTTTTACTTGTTGAGTGCATCATAAATCGTGGATTTAGGCACGCCGCATGCTTTTGCAATTTCTTCGTACGTGTAACCGCCGCGAAGCATTGCTTTCGCTTTGTTCACCTTTGCAGAGGATAAAGCAGTTGTAGTTTTCGGCATTGCACGTTTTACAATTTCATCAGAATCAGACGAATTCAGGAATTTCGTCAGCATATTGTCCGAAATTGCGCCAGCTTGAACAGCTTCCCATTCACGATCCGTGAACGTGACCTTAGACTTACGCCCGCTGGCACCCACAGAGTCACGGGCACGCTGCATCTCGACAGAGGAAATCTTCTTGATTTCTTTCTTGTCGATCGTCGGATCGAGTCCTTGCTCCTGAATCTTAGCCTTGATATTGGCATTTGCGATCAGCATCGCCTTGCGTTCTTTCGGCTTGTTGGCGATCATGTTATTGTATTTTTCTTTCAGCGAGGCTACTTCTGCTGCGTATGCCTTGGCGGCTTGCGGGTCGCGCTGGATGCCTTTCATATTGGCCGCCTCTTTGCGGGCCTGATTGGCCATCGTCTTCAACTTATTGGAAAAGTCTGCATACAGATTCTCCTGCACCGTACCAGACGACAGCGTGCGTGCATCCTTTGTCTCCGAGATCAAACTGACGGTATCCTCAGCGAGGCGCTCCTTCCCTGTCTTGGGGTCGGTGAAGGTGCGGCCGCTCTCCTTATAGATGAGCTCACCAGTATCCTTATCAACACGTACGCTGCCACGGCGCTCCGGTACACGAACGGTCTGCTTACGGCGAGACAACAGGGTGGATGCGCCGCCATAGTGCGTGCCGCCCTCTTCGTCCACACGGATCTGCCACTTTTGTTTCAGTTCGGGGATGCCATTCTCGCGCTCAGACCGCTTGTAATCCAGCTTGTGCTTTTCGGCATCGATGACCACCATGGAGTGCTTGACAGCACGTGCAAGCTCATCCTCATCCGCGCCGCGAAGGGTCATGTCCGTGATGAGGTTCGAGATTACACCCATTTCGCGCTGCTTCTCTTCCTTCTTCATGAGACGCACATTGTTCGGGTTGCCTTCCGGAACTGCATACGCAGTCTTAGGGTCGAATCCTTCCAACGCTTTCAGCGCATGGGTGGACTTGATGTTGACCTTGTCAGAGACAGGAATCGCCATAACGGTGTCGCCGTCGAAGTCTGCACCAGACAGACGCTCAGCTACCTTAGCATTGATACCGATTGCATCCTGAATCGCACCGAGATTCCGCTTGCCGCTCAAGTTCTTGTTGTTGACCGTGACCATGGGAATTTCAAAGGTACCCGCATGCGGATAACGAATCAACGCAAGATGGGTTCCGTTCTCATAAGTCGGGCAGTAAGCTTCTGTTTCCTTGATGTTATTGAGAGGCAGGATAACCTTGGTGGACTGACCGGGAAACGCCGATGCTTTCAGGGTCATCGATGTACCTTCGCAGGTGTCTGCAAAGTCGTTGAGCAGCTTCTTCTTGACTGTCGGATTATCATAGTGCATAATCTCGTCATACTGTGCCTGATAATCTGCAACGGTGAGCTTCAACTGATTCTCGATCAGCTTCTTCGGCTGCTTGGACAGGAACTGCGAAGAGACATTCTTCGACATCGTATCCCAGTCGCCTTCCTCTTTCAGTTTGTTGATAGGAGAAAGATGCTCTTTGCCGTCAGCACCGATGTAAGTGCTCTGACCGTTCGCCTTAATGGCTGCACCAAACGGGTTGTCCGGGTCTGCCTTGGCTTCCTTCAGAACCTTCATCTTAGGTGTGCCGGAGTGCTTGTTCGTGTTGAACATGATGTCCACACCGTCCGGAAGGTCATCCGAATATACAGCCATACCCTTCAGGTAATGATCACCATCCACAAGGATGCGAACCTGCGCATAATGGCTCTTACCAAGGTCGAGGTCAGGCACGCCGCGGCGAATCTCCATGACACCGTCCTTGTCCAAACCGCCTTCGTCACCATAGCGAATGGCAACGCGGCTGGAATCCAGACTTGCAGGGCGCTGGAGCTTCGTGAAGGTATCACCACCATCATCCGTGTGATAGTCGCCTAGCGAATCGATCTGTTCCTGATGTTGGTAGGCATACTTCTGGTCGAATTCAGGCTTAGCAAGCACCGTAATGTTGGTCTGCTGGCGGTTATTCGTCGGCTGCTTAATACCAACACCATAGCGCTTATAGCCATACTCTGCTTCCAGAATATAAGCGGCCTCATCCAGCTTGCTTTCCGATACGCCGAGCACCTGATTTGCACCTTCGGAAATATCAATCATGCCTTTCTTGTCTACTTCCTTCTTCAAGGTTTCGGCAATCTTCTCGGCCTGACTTGCTTTTTCTCCGATGCCATTGTTATACTTCGACCGAACACTCGATTCGCTCATGCCGAGCTTATTCGCGATTTCCGTCCAGCCAAGATTTTCCTTTTCTTTCAACCTGCGAATCTGATCGTATTCCAGCGCCTTGCGATCATGACCAGCCTTCTGACGTGCAATACGGAACTCGGTGAGCCCCATTTTGTACTCGTCCGGAAGGCTGTCATTGATCGTGTCCAGAATATCTTTCTCGGACAAGCCCTTTTTCTTCAGTTCATCCACACGAGACAGAAAATCACCGGAATGCTGATAGGGATTGTCACCAGAACCCCACGGATAGCGGCCAGAGTGGCGCTTGGTGCCGTAGTGCTCCAAAACACTATCGTTGGAAGGAATGCCCAAATAGGCGCGGATATCTTTCTCAATCGCGTTCATGCTACTGCTCCTAACTTCAAATCTGCAATGACCTTGTCGAACTCGCGGATCTTCTCGATGATGGGGTCGATATCCTCATAAGTCGGATTCTCGATCCAAATATCATCGTTCTGATAGATTCGAGTCTCAAACTGAATATCTTTCGGGTTGATGCGATACTCCATGCAGAACAGAGCGGCATAAATAAAGAGCTGCTCCATATGTGCAGGAACAGCTCCGGTTTTAAGATCATGAATACGAAGGAGATTATCGTTGAACGAAATCGCATCCGCAGTGCCGAAGCAGTTCTCACTATAATAGAGAACCATCTCCGGGTCCATGCGGAAACCGATTGCATCGTTGACGTATGCGTTCAGAGTTTTCTTGCTCTTCGGCAGTTTCTGCCGGAGCGTGATGCACTCTGCTGCAAAAGAATGAAGGCGTGTTCCCTTCTCTTTTGCCTGAAAGTTCATGTACGCATCGGCCAGACGCTGTGCGTCATAATTGAGCCAATGGTACTTACTGGCTCCGAGGAAGGCGTGCTGCCCCGTGAGCCTCGAATGATCGTTCCATTGCATTTAGAACTTCCTCCTTGTTTTCAGGATAGATGAAAGCTGCGAAACTCATGTTGTTGAAGTCCCGAACATAATAGTCCTGATTCGGTCGATGAGAAGCATTCGCTGACCGCTTGCCTTCCAACGCGCCCCATGTGTGCCCATATAAAACCAAGAGGTCAGGATACCCCTGTACCTCGTTCGGATCCAAGTGGACCACCTTGCAGCCGGGAAAGCGCTCTTTCAGTTCTTTCACCAATCTCGTTTTGAATTTGTTTTCAAGCATGCTACAACCTCCAAAATGAAAGGAATAGTGTGTAAGACGCATTCTATTCCCCCCATAAAAGGGAATGTTTTTATCGCGGGGGTTTTTGTGAGAAAGCGTGAATTTTTGTGAAAAAAATGGACAAAGAAAAAGCCCCTGCGTTATTAGCGCAGAGGCTTCTACAGTTAAGAGTATTAGTGCTTAGAACCCATCAAAATCACGTTCATTATGCGGAGCATGCGGGTTTTCATAGCAACCATCTAACCATTCAGGTTCGGGCTCAAAATCATCGGCATAGCTTGCTTCTTCTGTTGGGGAAGATGCGATATCTATATCTCTCTCCTCGATTTCGCTCTCGCATTCGGGGCATACCCAAAGCTCACCGTGTTGTTCCATTCGGCAATGGCAATCCCAGCACCAATGTTCACCTGTGGGTTGATCATAGCCCGGAGTATGAATCACACGGTATTCAAATGAACCATCCGGATGTTTCACCCACAGAACTGGTAGACCCAATTCCAATGTGCTGTAAACCCAAACCTCATCGCCATTTGGAAGAACATCGCGTCCCTCGTAAGAACAGTCGTGTACCCGCCAGTTTTTAGCCAACTCGTCCATGTAGTCCATACTCTTTACCTCGTAGAATCAGAAGCGTTACGCTCGTACACTGTGGTTCTATGATACATCTATGGGCCAGCTGTTTCAAGCCCCAAAAATAGCGCTGGCCAAAAACCCGTTTTTCAGTGCCAATTACTATATATAAATTTTCATTTTTTTCATTAACTGAAAGAAAAAAGTGGGTTTTTGGCCAAACGGCATAATTTTAACGAACTATCGTTATTTTTTGTGGTCATTTTTTCTAAAATTTTTGGCCACGAACCGGGTTTTTGGCCACGAAAATGACAAATTCTGACGTTTCATCACAAAAAGCGGCAAATTAAAATGGGCTGAAGTGGGCATCAAGCGATACCTAAGCCCATGCAAATTATATATGCTATGACCAAAATCACAATGACGATTCCAAGCCACTTGAAATAAGTAGCAGCAGTTTTGTTAGCGTCTTCGGTTCGCCATCTCTCCTGCTCCATCTCCTTAATCCGGAGTTCCATAGCATCCTTGGACTCTTGTATCCGTGCTTCATCCACATACCTATGCGTCTCCTGATAGTCATCCAGCCGAACCTTCGTCCCGCAGAACTCGCAAAACATAAAGTCCCGGTTGTCATCTTTCACTGTCAGTTCAGCACCGCAGCTAGGGCATTTTACCGTCCGTGCCATAAAAGCACCTCCTCATCTTGCTATAAGAATATCATGGAGACGTACCAGCGTCAAGGACTTTAAGGAGGTAGAATCCAAATGATCAATTTATCGAATATCATTACTATTTCACCTTATACTCCACAATGACATTATTCCAACTCACACCATAAACCTTATCATCAATCCGAACTGTAATCTTTTGGTCAGTAGATTTCAGCCAAAGCACTTTACCGTCACCCTCCAAATACACGTCTCTGCTATTCGGATAATAGATGGTGATGTGATACTCCTGCTCGTCGCTCGTGGTGCTCTTGCTCTCCGTCCGTTTCGAGCACCCGCACAACCAGATGCACAGGCACAGCATCAGCGTACACCAAATCAGGCACACTGTTCGATTCTTATTCATAACTCATAAGCCTCCTCGCCGCTGCATAAAGGAACTTCTTGACCGACCATGTATCGATGCGGAATTCAACCCGCAGTTTCTCCAGTTCGGGATTCGGATACTCCCCTGCCCGGAACTCCGTCATCTCCATCGCTCTGCGCAAACGACGATCCGCCGAACCGCGGCTGCAACTGAATTTATCTGCCAATGTGCATTCGACATCAGACAATGAAACGAACTGATGATGCGCTAGCTTATCCATGAAGATTTCGATTGCCTCACCCATGAGCTCGCCGCCGAAGGTAATCACCGGCACCCGCATCTGGATGAGGAAGTCATACGTTTTCTGCTGCATTCTCGTTCACCATGCTTTCTTTATCGATCTTTACAAATGCAAGAGCTACTTTCAGGAGGAGAAGCTGAATTTTTTCCAGACTTTTAACTGTCTCGGCAAGCTCTTTGATTGAGCAGGGGCCCTCGATTTCAACCGAGGCATAGGTACTCGGATCAAATGTCTCTGCAAAGTTGATTAGGTTCTCTACAAAATTCTCGTCATTAAAATTTGCAGAGAATGTTCCACCTATCGGGTTATAGCACAGTTTATACCCGGTTTCGGTCGTGTATAAATGAAAGCCAAACTGTTGCAGCACGTCAATATATTTCTTATCAATTCCTTTCATAGTTACTTCACCATGCTCCCCTTCCGTGTCTGGTCATCCGCAGGCCAGTACGTGTAAATATCATCGAACACCACCGGAATCTTCTTCTGAAGCTCCATCAACAACGGGCACATGAGCTCCCGCATCTGAGGATGTGCTGCCACAGGAGTACGCAGCTTGAAGATGTTGCGCCACTCACGGTAATTGGCTGTCACCACGATCTCGGTCTTCAGGCACAGCGGTAGCACACAACGAGCCTGTTCGGGACGCATACCATTAGCGATCATAAGCTTGTAGTCCTTTTCGGCATAAGTCATGGCTTCAAGGAACGAACTCTTGATCGTAACCTCGCTATCGTTCAGTTCACAATACTGCTCGCCACGAATATAAGAAGGCCAGATAAACGTCAACTCCCCGCCAAACTTCTCCTTCGAGTAGTTGCAGTACCGGGTGCTCTCCTGTGCAAAACTCGCAATGCGATGCCGCACCAGCTCATTCGCCACGCCACGGTCACAGGTGAACAGCACAGACAGCTGAGAATGTTCCAGCATAGCCTCATGACCCTGCTTCACCAAAAAGCCCACCAGCTTCTTCGCCGACTCACCATCCGGCGTGATCTTGTCTTCGCTCTTGTAGCAGACCCGCGCCACCCGCTCGATCTGCTGGAGCTCTTTGATGCCGCCCTCAGAAATATCAGTGAGAATTTCGTACTTAGGTTCAACGATTTTCATATGTTAGCAATCCTTTCTCTTTCGGGATCTCGCAAAATAGAATCCCAGTCTCTAATAAGCTTCCGTAAGCCGTGATCATCTGCTATTGGGTTCATTGTTTCTTCATCATATTGCACTATGACGCTGCCTGCATTATCGCATCCAAATCCGCAATGCCGACACCGAATCTTATACTTGATTTCAAGGCTTGTCTTAGCGGTCGCTGTTTCGTATACAGTAGGCCTCACTTCTGAATAGCATACCGGACAGCATCTCATAAAAGATCCTCCCGCTTCAACTTACACTCCCAGTCACCGCAGATATCTCCGCAAGCAACTTTCTTTGCGGTCTTCAGGCCTTTACGGATAGCCTCCTGCTTGTCGGTTGCCCTGACTTCAAAGCTCTGATGCCCACCGCCATTGTCTGTGCAGGAAAAAATAAAGGTGTGTTTTTTCATATCATCCACCTCATACCAGAATCCGGAACAAAATGAACCAGATCACCTTCAGCGTGAACACAATAATGATCAGCCACGCGCAGATAGCCATGGTCATGGCCAGTATACGTCCGAAGAATGTGCCAATCTTATCCCAAACATCATTCATCCTTATCAACCCTTTCGAGACCTGTAAAATATCCAATGCCAATATGACCACCATCACAATAATGAATTGGGCGGAACGCCATCAGACCGGCCAGATTGTTCTTCGCATCTTCGAGATTACAGTATGGACACCCATCGTTAAATTCCCTCTCGCAGAATCGGCACTTGTAAGTCGGATAATAAAATGTCTTCACCCCACGCACCTCCTCGCAGCATCCACCCGGCACTCCGCAGCGTTCAGCTCGAAGATAGCCGCCGTGATAAACTCCGGTTCACAGTTCTCAAAGTGGTTCCTAGCCACTTCCAAATCCAGAAAAGCCTCACGCAGGATATTAACCGTCGTCGGGATCGGCTCCATGCGGAATGTCTTTTTGACATATTCAGCGATTTTCCGCAACATTTCTACGCCTCCACATCTTTGTGACCTGACGAGCCGTGAGCCAGCCCTCGACATCATAATGACCAACAAGTGCTAACCCGCACACCTCGATTAAATGAGGAGACCCGTATGTACACCATCCGCATACAGCATCCCACAGATATGCGCCGGATTTATCTCGAACTGTAATCTGATATCCACCATCATGCAGTGCTCCGGGGCCGTAAACTTCAGGCTGGTTTTTATCGTTCTCTGGAAATCTTCTTTCCATTTCATGCGTGATGCCAGCTTTCGTAAGAAGATAATCCAGCTTCTGCATCTCGGTCATGTGATTCCAAACTCGGAGTTTCCATGTTTTCTTAGACATGTTTCTCATTTCTGCATTTCCTTTCGTCAGCCTCCATGGTCTTTGCGATTTTATGCTGAATATAAAGCACACAGCCAGCCTGACTATCACACCCGAATGAAGTCAATAGTCCAGCAATAGCATTCAAAGAGTTCAAATCATCTTCAGCAAATATCATTTAGCGTTCACCGTTCCTCCTGATACTCTACGATTTTGGTCACTTCACTCTGAACCCGGCGTAAGAAATCACACGCACCCAAGCAACCGCATTCCATCAATGCCTCAGCGATATCGCCTAAAATATCCATGTCGGTTCTTGTGATATTAACTTGAGGAATAACTTCAATATTCTCCTCTGTGATAAATGGGGTATAGTCTCCACAATGGCAACATTTGATGTTCATACGTTGCATACAAGCATCTCCTTCAATGATAAAAATAAAGAGCCGCAGATTTCTCCACGGCCCAGTTCTCTTATTTATTGAGTTTTGTATTTGCCTCAACAAATTCTTTCCTAGCTTCAATCATATAATTATTGAAATATTCGCTCCCATTATGAGCATTCATATACAGGTCATTGGCACCCATCAACTTCCCTTGATAAAGTCCAAGTGCATATCCTTCATCATATCCTTTTCCATAGCGTTCGCAATATACTTTGCGAATCTCTGCATTGTGAATACGAATCAACACACACGCCCCGACAATACCAGCAATAGTGCTAATACCAATTTTCCACGCTTTTTTCATAATAAGTATCTCCTTTCAAATATGAGTTTACCTCATAAAGGAGTCTGTTATTTTCGCGTCCTCTCCTCGAACTTCACGGGCTTCACAGTTCACTCCCGCAGGGTATTAACCGTTGTCGGCATCGGCTCTGCCCAGAATATCTTCTTTACGAAATCAACGATTTTGCGCAACATAATTTTTACGAAGTCCTCCTTTTTTGCATCCAAATTCTTTTCGGCGACGGTTAATCCATTCAGAAACTTTAGGAGAAAGTGGCGCGCCCTTTTTCACAATCAGAATTGTCTGCACATATTCTTTATGAGCTGGCACATACATCCAACACTGAGTATCGTCATTATGGTCAACTGCATCACCAATCCACAAACGTGCAGGCCAAACATGGTTTGAGTGATAGAATATGCTTCCCTCCAAATAATCGAACCAGAAATACTTATAGACGACCTTTCGATCAATAAGTTTTCGTGTCTTCTTAGACATATTTCTCATTTAATTTTCACCTTTGCTTCCTCAAACTTCAGAGGTTTCACCGTACCCTCCCGCACACACTCCGTCAGGCACTCATTGCAGGGCTCGTCCGTCTCCAGCACCTTGAAGCTCTTGCATTTCGGGCAGTAGGTTGCATAGTCCACTTCGCGCATCCAGTTATTCATCAGTGTTTACCTCCGTCGTATCTGTGCATCGTATATCCATTGCAAATCTTGCACTTAGCATAGCGGATGTTCGGATAGTACCTTGAATACCTTTCAGCTTCATTCCATTTATGAAGTGCGATTGTGCGTTTGCAAGCGCAGTCCATACACGCAATTTTTATTCGGTCACTCATCTGATTTTACCTCCCGAACGATTGTTACATTCCCACAATGAGGGCAAGTCGTCATCACTCCGTCTGGAATATTTGTATACTGTGATCTTTTGCGGACCCACCATTCGGTCGGCGCTTCAAAATGCCTACCACAGGAACTACAGACAACTGTGATAAGCGGTACATCGTTTGAGCTTTTCGTCTTTACCGCAAACCTATCATCCAGCTCCGGATGGGTCTCCCGCTGGTTCAGTGCCCAGAGCAGATTCCAGCAGGCCGCGCGCAGGTGGTCCTCGTCGTCCATACCGACCATGTACTTGGCCAGATGTCGTGCAGCACTGTCCAGAAGCGAATGCAGCGGGATACCCTTATCCACGTTGTGCTCGCCGTACTTTAATGCACCCTCCTCGCAGTGCTTTTGCTGACCTCCATGATGCCATACCAAGGCAGAAGATCCATCCGTCCCTTCCCTGCGTGCATATCGCGCTTGGCACCGGTTTCAAACTCCGTACGGTCTCCAGAATCCTTAATCATTTCCTTTTCCTCCATGTGTAATAAACAGCATAAAGCTGGTTGTGTTCTTTTAGTCTATTGACAATTTGTTTGCCGATTTCGATATGCGCTCTTGGAGCAAATAATTGTTCCGGAGCATTGATGCAACAGTGGCGCTCACTGAAAGGAATATGTTTTTCGCTTCGATCAACCAAGAAACGACCTGTAAAAACACCGTCATCGCTGATGCAGAGATATTTCCAAATAGCAGACAGTGGGCTGCTGTCGTAAGGAACAAACGTTGCATTGTGCTCTCCAAAGTGCGTTACACGATGACAATTAGCATTGATAACTTTGACAAGCTTCTTTCTATTTTTCTTTGAGATATTTCCCATTAGCAGAACCTCCTGATTCTTCCCTGCATAACCTTGTTGGGAATATCCAGCCACCGGATTTTGCACTTGTCCTTATAGTCAGGACGCAGCTTCTGTAGAATCATCTTCAATGGCTGCCTCTTGATTTCTTCAAACAAGTCCATAAAACAAGCCGTCACTTTCTCGCTGCATTCCGCAATCGCGTTTACGACATCTGCAAGTTTCTCAGAGATCGTCGCAGCAAGCCTCAAAAAATCATAAATATCATGCTTGGCACCGTTTTCAAACTCCGTGCGATCTCCAGAATCTCTAATCATTTGTCTTCCTCCTTTTTGAATCCTTGAAAGTCTCCCATCCCAAAGCTTCCATCTTTGCAATGGTGAACGTCACGTACATGCGCACCAATTCCACAGCCTTTCAGATACCATTTACCATCATAGGCTGCACCCGAAACGGATTCAGTTGCCGTATTTTCACTAGCAGTCGTAATAGGCTTAAATAATTCTCCACACAAGCGACACTTGTAAATTCCATGAAACAGTGTCATCCGTTTTCCGCCTCCAACTTTTCAATAATTTTACCAATCGTGCCAATAACATAATTTACAAGGAAATTCTGAAAAGCAGCATCCTTGGTGGAGCGAATCATCATTTTGAGCGCCAACTCGTCAGAAACTGCATAATCAATCATTTCTTTGTTGGCTTTTTCTACGATTTCCTTGGAAAACAGTTCTCGAATATCATTACTCTCCATAAAATTTCCTTTCGTTAAATGCCTTCTTCGAGTTCAGCGCTCTCGAAATCGCAAGATCAATGCCGCTCCTACTCTTCAGATGGTAGTACCAGAGATCCTTGTAAGGCGTATTCAGCCGGTCGATACGTCCAGACGCCTGTTCCATGATCTTGTAGGAGTAGTTCTGACTGTAAAATATAATGGTGTCCGTCTTGATACAGTTCCAGCCTTCTGCCCCGGCGTTATATTGCACGAGATAGACCCATCGCTCTCCATCCGGAATCGGTTGATGCTTATGCCCGTTCCATTGTGCTACTTCCACGCCTTCGTCATAGGCCAGATTCAGCAGAATATCCAGCTCATAGTCGAAGTTATAGAAGATGATGACTCTGGGCCGGGTCATGCAAATATCCAGCACTTCCCGCTGGCGGCTCTCATCCGAATTGACGAGCTTCCGCAGCAGATAGCAGAACTCGCTGGCTGTCTCGATTGGCTTGTTCTCCCAAGGGTCCCAGCGATTCCGACATATTTGCAAATATCTCGGTTTATCGTAGTCCACAAAGACGTTCTCATGGTGCGAAACCGTTGCCCGTTCAAAATCCATGTCTACCAGTACCCGCTCCCGTAACCGCACAAGCCTCTGTGTGTTCAGATAACGGTCGATCTTTGGATATTTTGAGAAGCGAGCATAGACAACGTGCTGGTTATTGAACTCCGTACGATTCCGGAAGAATCCGTTTGCGATAAACACCGGAATATAATCCGTCCAGCAGTCACCGGGCGTTGCACTCAGCAGAATCCACTCGTTCTCCTTTGTGATCTTCAGGAACGATTTCACCCATGCACCGCTGCCAACAACGCGCTGTTCGTCAAATATAAAGAAAGCGTTTTTCGCACCTATATATTTTCCGATGTTGTTCCACGAATCCACAACTACGGTATGCTCATAAATATCATGCTCTGGATCCGTAGACATGTAGAAATGGGCCAATTCTTCATCCCATTCGCCAGTATCCCGCTTCCGAGCGGTCGTGATGATGTACAAATCCGGTGGTTCTGTCATCTTAACGTAATTTTCCGTGTTCACCTGCCCGTCGAACAACGTATAATAAAACGCCAGACTCGTTCTTGATTTGCCGCTCCCGACGCCACCGCAGAGGATGCACCCAATTTTCATCCGTTTGAGTGCATCCAACTGGTAGTCATAGAGCGTTACTCCTGCCATCAGTTTCATTACCTCCATTCCCTGTGCACATGGATTGCGGACTTTCTGCAATGTTGTTCATAAGCCAGCAGTGCAATCGTCGCTTCCTGTTCGTCCTCGCCTTCGCCCAAAATGGTGTACGACCAAAGCTCTTTGCCGTTCTTCGTGAAGACCTTCCACTCTTTCTTAGTAGAGTCCGTGCTTTTTGCAGTAGGACGCATATTGCAGTCCCTCCTTATCGGCTTCTCTCATGATTTCCTGAAGGGTAATCTTCTTCGGTTTCGGTTCGGCCTTCTTCAGAAATCGCTCTTTCCGGCATTTGTCGCAGTATCTCTTGCCCGGATAGACGTCGTGCATCATCACCCCACAGTCCACACACGGTTTATCGATCTTCCAAACTTTGCCCATAAATATCAATCTCCTTTATTCTGAGCATTTGCGAGTCATGCAGGAATCGAACCTGCCGTAACAGCCCTTGCTGATGACTCAAATAAAAAGAGCCGCAGATTTCTCCGCGACTCTCCGTTCTACACGAGCCTGAAGTTATTGCTCTTCCGGCTCACAGTAGTCGATTTTCAAATGAGATTGACCAGAAGCATCCATTTCTACCCAAAATTTTTCCGGTCGATGGAACAGCTTCTCATACTTCTCCAGAAATTCGGGACTCAGCGATCCGAAATCATCTTCCGTAAGCCCAACGATCAGAAAGGTCCCTGCGATCACATCAATCGGTGTTCCGTCATCAGACAGAAGCGTACGGTTGAAATTGTCCATCGAGCAGCCGAGCAGCTTGCCTTCTTCATTGCAGATCACGGCCACCGGATCATCCCACGGGTAAGTTGCTTGAATCGGGCCGCTCACTTCTTTCTGCAAGGAGTCCAGACTGAGCGGGATCCGAACGATTTCGGGATAGCAATGTGCTTTGATACGGAGCACTTTGATTCGTTTCATGATGTCAACCTCCAAATCGTTCATAAATATCCATCGAGCTGTTTCCTCTGAGAACGCCATTTGCGACGTGGGCACTCACCGGCTGGAGCATTCAACCAAGGACTGACCCCGGCACTCGAAATATCAAGGATTAGAACGGCGTATCGTTCGGTTCATCCGGTTCCGCCATGTCTGCTTCCGGTGCAGCATAGCGTGCATACCGTTCTGCATACGGGTCAGCATCTGCATCCTGTTCGACATACATGACATCTGCATACAGGCTGTATTCGCCCGGAGTGTTGCGCTTCTCCACGAGATTGGCCTGAAGGCAGACATTCTTGACACGGATGAAGTCGAGCTGGCCGACCGTATCCGCATCGCACAGCAGACGCTTGCCCGCGGTCGTGATCCAATAAACGCGCGGCGGCCACTTGGAACCCATGTTGACATTGACCGGCACGTAGAGGGTGGGCACATACGGCTCATCATAGGTGCGCTCCGGGTTCGGCTTGGTCTGCTTGACCTTTACGCCCAGAGATACCAGATAATCCGCCTGCTCCTGCGTAGGGATGACCACATTGACCCGGCGCTTATCCGAACCAAAGCGGTCGCGGCTGGGATCACCAGAGAAATTGGTGGCATAAATGAAACGGGTATCGTCGATATTGACTTTCTGGCGCTTAGTGTACATGTTATCTTGCTCCTTTGATGTATAATTCACTTTCATATCAAGTAATCGCAGGGTTACGTTGATCTGTTTTGTTAATTCGGCAAGTCTCAGATTTTCCGGCACTGTCCTATAGATCTTTACCATCAATTCCAGAAACTCCTCATATTCCGATTTGGCTTCTCCGACAAGATGCCTTATCTCATTTGGGTACGCTATCATATCGATACCCCTGCTTACTTGCTCACAATTGCATCGAGGCCATCAATCAAAATCTTGAGTGCAACGATCTTGGCGCAGAGGTCCATCGGTTCCTTCGCCGGATCGTAATAAACACGCTTGATTTCTTTCACCAGCGCCTTCATATCATCCACCTGCTTATAACCGCTCTTTTCGACCCACTTTTTGATTTCCTTATAGAAATCATCGCTGTTGTTGGCACAACGCTTTGCAATGGCCATCGCCATCCCCTTTTCCGGGTCGAATTCTTCCTTTGCGTTGCACTTTACCACGGTCTTGCTGCCGTCAGTCCAGAACACGATCGTTGCCGGGGGATTGAAGATTACATTCTTGATACTTGCTGCGGTCATAGTGGTTTCCTCCTTCTTTTTGGCTGCCTCTTCCATCACACGGTCAACCCAGTGCATGTAACGCATAGAATCGAGCACCGACTCTTCCGGCTTCCGAATACGCCAGTCACCTTGACGGTCACGCAGAAGATCGCCCGGATTGAACTGGAACGTTCTTCCATCTTCCAGCTCAAGATTCATTTGAACAGAACCCAGTTCAGTGTAAAAGTTATTGACAAACCCGATATGATGGCCATAGGGGTCATACAAACTTCCATGACACATAAAATATCACCTCACATCAAAATTTCTTGCAGCTTCATCCTGTGCATCACTCCACGGCAAGTCGGGTGCCGTCCACGGAGAAACACCGGAATCGTCCGCGGAAAACCACTCAAAGTCGCCGTACTTCGAAATTTCATCGACGGCTTCTTTCACTTCCTTATTGAAATAGCCCTTGTCGATCGCATCCTCCATCTGGAGAGAATAAACGCACTCGCTTTCCAGCCAGCGGTAATCCTTTGCTCCCGTGACCGAACTGTACTTTCGTTCGCCGTCTTCGGTCATTCCAGCTTCCCGCACCAGAAGAGCGCCGCCCTTTCCGGGCCTAATCGGGCAGAACTGACCGACGCGGCCCACAAAAATATAATTGTGCTCCCCTGCGGGCAGATCCTCATTCTTGTCCAGATAGATAGCACCTTTCGACACAGTCTTCGTTTCGCAGAGATCCGAGAATACGATTGGCTCCTTCGAGAAGAGTGTCTTGAAGACGTACGGAACTTGGAACTGGGTGCCCGTGGCCGTCCATTTGCCCCCTTTCTTCTCATTTTTCTCTGGAATATACCCATACTGGTCCTTGCAGCGGTCCGCGTCCATGTACCTTGCAATATAAACGGCGTTGTTCACAAGGCACATCTTCTCATAGGTAGCCTCGTGCTCGAACGTGTATCCGTACTTTTTCGCAAAGTTCATGCAGAAATCGATGATTTCCGGTGTCGCTTCGGGAATCTTGATAGAATCCGTCTTGATATGCGCCACCGTAAAGCCGCGCTGTTGTACCTCATCCTGCAAAGTGCGCATAAATAAAGCCCCTCGAAGCGCCACGATATTGTTGGCGTTCTTGGGGTTGCGGAAGGGGTTATCAAAGGTTGCGCTGGTCAGACCGTAGACCGAGTTGATGGCGATCTTCAGTGCCTGTGCCAGTGCTTTTGCCTGACCGGGATCTTCCAGATACTTCGCCAGTTTGCCGTCAAACAGCTTCTTAGCCTTGTCGTACTCGCCATGTTTTACATGGATACGTACATCCATCAGGTCATTGAAGTGCTTGGTGTACTCGCCAAAGTAATTCATGGCGACGGCGGAGTGCGGATGCAGCGACGCAACATCCAGCAGCGCAACATTGCTGTACATGTTCGGTTCTGCATAGACATAACCGCCCATGCCGAGATCTGTGCCTCGGAACATGTTGTGCATTTTTCCATCCTCTCCGCGCACCCATTCGTAACCGGGAAACGCATTGATGATGTTTCGGTCGGTCAAAATATCAGGCTCGACCTCGACCACCGAATCCGATTTTCCCGTCGCAAGGTCGGTATAGACCAGCTTGGGGTGCTTTTCCCGTCCAAATATAATTCGAGTCGTCAGGCTGTTGGTCGTGTCGTTGACCGTCATCCCCGCAAGGTCTGCCAGAATCTCACGCGCCACGAAATCCGCCTGCCGATCTTTGGAATAGAACAGTGCTTCCGTTGCCACCACGTCGTTGTCGCAATACTCGGCAACCTTGTCCCAGAGACTCTTCGGCACCGGCTGATCCCACGGAAGTCCCAACTCCTGATGGTGGATGCCCAGCTCGATTTCAAATTTCTTCAGACTTTGCTTTTTCGACGAGAAATCGTAAATATCCGTGTAGGAGAGGTTGTACGCTTCTCCGAAGAACCCCGTATGCTGGTTGACGATCTGGTTCGACAGCGCATAGATCTGCTCGTTGGACATCCCCAGCATCCGTCCCCAGAGAATGTGGTTATCGTACTTGCGGTTGTTGAAGCCGATCAGTCGGTACTTGGTCAGACTTTCGATCTCCGCCGGGGATGGGTTGATCATCCGGTAGACTTTATCCTGCTTGGCAAACTTCCAGTTCACCAGCAGTAAGTTCGGAAACACTTCGCAGTCGAAAAATATCAATGGCTTTTCTTCGCCGGTGGGTGCAGCACGCTCCACATCATCCTTCGACTTGAAGTGTATTTTTGATACGATTTTGAGGCATGCGTCTGCCTGATTGGTGCTGTTGGCCGCAAAAGCGAGGATCACGTTCCGCATGTCATCAATATCATAGGGAACATTCCCCTCATAGGCTTCTTCCACGATGTGCGCAATGAAGTCCACGCTGGGCTTGGTGTAGGGGCTGATCTCTTTGGCGAGTGCTTTCTTGATGAGAACGCGCAGATGCCTCTCATCCTGAATCTGCTTTGTATCAACCATTTTTTCTCCCTTCAATGGTAGGCCGCTGCTGATGCTGGCAATGGGAATATCATTGCATTCTGACAACTTTCTCCGGAGCGAGGATTTTCCTGTGAACACCTTGACCTCGATGTTCTCGTCGTAGACCCTGCTCAATTTGGCCGCTTCGCCGGTATAAATATAATGCAGATGAATCCCTGCACCGGATTTGCTCAGCTCTGCGTATGTCTTGGGCCATTTGGATGCAGCTTCAAGGTTTCGCTCAAAGCTCTTTTTCCCATCTGGTCCCGGAATATCAAAGTCGATCACAATGTGGTTCTCCGGAACCTTCACGTAGTGCAGTTTCGAAGTGTCCAGATTTCCCAGCTTGGTTCTGACATTCTCCCACTTTTGCAGGGGCGTGCCATTTTCCGTCGCATACTGGGCCGGGCAGTCCTTGCAAATATCATTAAAGAGAGAATGCTGCTCTTTGAATTCGATCCACGACGAGGGTGGGGGGTCTTTTTTCTCCTCACCCCCTAGGGGGGCATCCGCAAATTCCTTGAATTTTTCCGCCTTGAAACCGCTGTAATAGCTGCGCACCCGCTCACCGTTCACGTCAGTTTCCCGCTCCTTGTAATCTTCAAAATAGTTCATCAGCTCTTCCCGGAAGGCACGGCGCGAATACGGATACGGCACATTCGCAGCCGTATTGTATTCGTTGTACATGGCCCATGCCCGCTTCAGGGAGACGCCGTTTTCCTTCTTGAAAATATAATAGGAATCCAGCATGAAATTGTAGAAATCATTGGATGCGCCCATCATACGAGTCGGAATATAATCGTCGTAGAAATGTTTGTTCTCATCGTATACCTGTTTGCAATGCCATGCGATGCCGCCCAGCTCAAAGTTCACCTTTTCTACAAGGTCAAGGTACTTCTTCGCCGGGATCTTTTCGCCGCTGGGGTTCACATCAACGAGCCGTCGGATCAGACCCGACTTTGCATCGGTGATCTTGACCGGCTTGTTGGTGCCCAGAAACAGGAAACACTTGAACTGGTTCGCATAAGCGCTCCGGAATTTCTCGTTTACCATCATCGTCTCGTGGGAAACGAGCGAGTTCAACCGGGTGTTGTCCTCGATATGCGACAGATCACCGTCGTGCTGGATCGCGATCAACGGGTTCGATTTGAACGCTTCCAGCGCAAACGAATTGGAGGATGACACCAGCGCCTTCGAGTCGAAGGTGCCGCAGTACCCCTCGAACAGCTTCTCCACGATGTTCAGCACAGTGGACTTGCCGCTTCCGGGTGGGCCATACAGAACGAGGAACTTCTGGATCTTTTTCGAGTCACCATTGACGATGGCACCGATAGCCCATTCGATCTTCTCTCGCTCTTCCGGAGAATATAAGGTACCCATGAGCTCGTCATAAGCGCTGATATCCCCTTTCTCCAACGGATACGGCAGCCGCTTGGACGCATAGCTGTCCTTCTTGACCGGGGTGTTTGCAAATATCAATGTGTCATCGAGGGTGTGATAGTTGTCCCGCATCTGCCGCTGGCAGTATTTGTGCCAGTTGTCGATCATGCCGGACTCAGCATCCCACATATGGAATACCCGATAGCTGTCGTTGAGCAGTTGTTTGTGCTCCTGCACATAAATATCAAGCTCCCGGTCAATGAGCTGAAGGGCATCCTGCTCTTCCGTGCTCCAAAGGCCGCGCTCTTCCAACCAGATCGCATAGAAGTCTGAGCCCCGGATCATCAAGTCTTTGGACTTTTTGATGATGAACTTCGGGTAAATTTCGATCGTGTTGCGTTTTCCCATCCGCGTCGCGATCATCAGGAAATCAATCATCGGTAACTGACTTCCTCCTTTCTATGAAATCTGTCTCAGACTTCTTTTTTGTAGATGCGGGCCTTACCATCGCAGCAAATATCTTTCTTGCTCTGGTCTTCCCAAAGCTGAGCCTCCACTTTGGCGCAGCCCGCTTCTGCATTCCGTGCCCGGTCTTCTGCTTCCTTGCGCTTCCTTTCGCTCTCACCGAGCATCTTACAAGCCGTCAGGCCAAACCAGACGAGGCCCGCGATGACGAGATTCTTCCGCATGCACTTGCCGTTCAGGCGGCGGATGGTATTGTTCGCAGCCACCAGTGCAGCCTTGCTGTTGCTCAGGTCGATCAAAATATCAGTCAGTTCCATTGTCAATTTTCCTCCAGTAATTCGGGTCAGCCAGAATCAGCCGACCAATGTTATTCTCGTCTCGACACGCCGTGATTCGCAGCATCACATGGGAATCGTCGAGTATCTTCTCAACGAATCCTTCCATAGGGATGCAGATTTTTGATTCATATGTCATCAAAACTCGTTCTCATTCAGATACGCCATCAGCTGATACCAAATATCAAGTTGGCGCATGTCTTCGGTCGGATGGGAAAGCGTAAACAGACCACCGGCACCATTCGGCTGGTAGTCTCTGCGGTCAAAGCGGTTGATGATAGATGCAGCGCGTTCCTCGCTGAAGCGGTTGTCGTCCATCGCGGCCAGTCCAAGGCTGACCACCATGTTCCAGAACCACTGCCCGATGCGGTTCCCGGCCGCCGCGTCTTCCATGATGTGCTCTTCGATGCGCAGCGCGAGCGCCACCATCATTTCCAGAAGGCTGCACGGCACGCCGTTAAACGTGTCCATGACCTGTGCATATGGAATATCATTCTCGGTGGCAAACCGGTAGCGCAGGTTGATGCCATCCGTTGCGCGGCAGACGTCCATCTCACAGGCCGGAATATAACGGCGGTTGTACATGAACATCAGCAGCCGGTGAAACGACAGGTTCCGCGGCTCCCATTCCCCGCATACGATCTTGTAGAGCCAGTCATAATACTGCTCCGTCATCTTTGTTAAAATCATTCGTCCTCCTCATTCGGATCAATATCCGACCAGTTCTGCCGTACCTGCATGATCTCATAATCCTTGTGGTAGTTGTGGTTGCGGACATGGATGGCACTCGGCATGAATTCACCGATGTGCGTCAACGCCTCGGTACCGACGGTCTTCTTGACGTCCTCTTCGTCCAAAGGCTCCGCTTCCCCGTCGTAGACCAGCTTGCCATCTGCATAATAAGACAGGAAGCGGGTCTCGTACTCGTCATCTTCTCCGAACTGATCCGGCTCGATGATCTCGATGGGGGCATGCTCCATGACATCTTCCGAGTTAGATTCCGTGCGGTACTTTCCTACCAGCTGCTCAAAGCTCTTCTGGGTTGCCCGCTCTTCAATGGTCTTGTCCATGTCGGCCTCTTTCTGCCGCAGATTCTCGCGTTCCACCTCGTACTTTTCCCCATAGTAGGTCTCGTACTTTTTCTGGAAGAAATAGTGCATCACGAAGGCACCCGCTCCAAATCCAGCGGCGAAAATCAGAATATCATGAAGGGTCTTGTTCATTGTCTTCTCCTTTGATGGTCATCATAGTAAATGCCAAGCCGCCAAAGAAAAGGGAGACACTCATCAGAATGCCTCCCACCATATGACGTTTGCGCTTGGTATCGGTCAGATAGTCCAGAAACAGGAATGCGTTTTCCAAACTGTCCATCGTGTTACCTCACTCCGAAAGGACTGCCAGACCAGAGACGAAGCACACTCCGGCCATGGCAGCAAACAGATAAGAAAGCTTCTTAGCGTATCTGGTCATAGCAATTCCCTCCTGAAAATATCAATAAATATCGGTCTCAGATCTTGTCGATGATAGGGCCGTCGCAGTTGAAGCGCAGCATCACCGAGCGCTCGTGCCCACTGATGAAACTGTTCAGTGCTTCATCGCCGTCCACATAGTTCGTGACGCCGAAGTCCACATGGTTTTGCTTGGTAGGGTCGTTCGGGTCATAGATCCAGCCCACGATCTGACCTTCCGGGGTCTTCATGGACACGCCCCCATGGGTGCCGATCGTTGCCAGAACCTCATTCAGGAACAGATGCCCCTGCATCCGCAGACGCTTGTTTGCGCTCTGCTCCATCAGAAACAGGTAGTTCCGGTTCAACTGGTTGTCCGGCTGCCACGTGTCCACAGTCTCGTCGAAGATGCAGGTGTACGGGTTCGTGTGCTGCATGGCAACATCCTTGTACTCCTTGATGGTCTCCTCAACGCCCTGCTCGTTGGTGCTCTTGCTCTCGATCTCCACAGCCTTGATGTTGTGCTCCAGCTCTTCCTGCACACGGCTGCCAAAGCGGTCTCCAACGCGGGTCTTGTATTCGTTGAATGCCTGATCCAGCGCGATATATGCCGCCGTCAGGCTTGCATTGCGACGAGTCATGATGTGGTGGGAACCGAACATGCAGCCGAGAGACGCTGCACCCAGCCCGATCGCAGGTGCGTAGACCTTGGCCAGCTTCAGGCCGGTCTGGATGTAGGCCGTGGTGATGTCCTGCTTAAACTCTTTCTCGGTGTAGCTCTCACCTTCGTCCAGCTGGAGCTCACCGTTTTTGATCTTGTCTTTCGCAGCGTGAATGCTCTCTACCGTTGCGTTGTGCTCAGCGAGAATATCCTGCGCCTTGATAGTCGCCTTGCAGGCCAGAACCGTCGCGGTTACGCCGCCGATGGCAGCGCCCACGATCATGATGGTCGGGCTTGCCTTTTTCAACTTGTGGCCATACTTGTATGCGGTACGGCTCACTTTTTCGATGATCTCATCTTTCTTGATACTCTTCAGAAACTTCATAAAATATCATTCCTTTCTATTAGTGCAGCGGCGTAGGGCGAGGCAGGACAAGGCGGTATCCACCGGCAATGCCCTTGATGTAGGCCTGATCGAGCCCATACCAGCCGTAATTGTAGTCCGTCGAGTCATTGGAAACGCCCATCAGATCCCACAGGTCGCCCACAGATACCTGACCGTAGCGACGGATCGCGTCGTACATCTGAACCAGCGTGTCGTCTGCATCACCGCGGAACTCAAAGTCCAGATTCTGCAAGCTTCTCTGCGGCGGGCGGCTCGGATTTGCCTGCCGGGTGTTCTGGCTTCCCTGATAGTAGCCGTCATAACTGTTCCGCTGCGTACGTCCGCCGTAATTCGTGGACCCATTGCGAGAGCGGTCATCGCCAAAGAGTGCAATGCTGATGGCCGAGTTCACCACACTGCACAGCCCGTTCTTGAGCATCGGCAACAGATAATCCACGATGATGCGGTCTTTCACTGTTTTGAGGTCTTCGGCAAGGAATTCGTTTGCAATCTTCTGGATGTCATTTTGCTCCTTCACGATCACTTTGCCTTTCACGACCTTCTCAAACTTTTTCTTCGGCTGCTCCGGCTTCTGGCCGATGCTGGACTTCGGCATATCTACTTGTGCCATGGTCTACCCCTTTCAAAAATAAAAAAGTAAGAGCCTACGATTTCTCGTAAGCTCTCGCTTCGTCAAACATTACTTTTCTTCACAAGTTTCCTCGTCAGAAGTCACATCTTTCGACTCGACATCAATGACCTCGTCCTTCTTTGCCTTCTTGCTTGCAATCTTCTCCTTGATGTGCTTAAATCCCTTCTTTACCAGCGGAACGCCATACTTCACGCCAACGGCAACGCCAAGCACCACACCAGTGCCAACCTTGACAATCGTGCCAAAGTCAACCCCGGAGCTGCTTTCGCAGTCGTTGTTATAAGCAGGGTTCTCTGCCTCAGCAGGAACAACGCTCTCAACAGGAGCGACCTCCACAGAAGTCTCGTTCTCCATAGTCACATTATTCATTTCGTCCATTTTTGTTACCTCTTTCTTTTATTAAAGTTCATAATGTCGGAGTATTACCTCCATAAAGGAAGATGAATTTTTCGCGTCTGCACAGGGCATCGAAAATATCAATACCCCAGCCACTTAGGCGGAGTGGAATAATCCAGCACCAAACAGGGCATTCCCTCCTCATCCAGCTTCGAGGAATAGAACGTCTCGATCCCAAGTGTCGTTTCGGTATCCCAACCCAGCAGATCACCGTTCCGATTGTGCTCCATGCCCAGATAATCATACAGGTCGTTCTCTGTCACCCGGAGATCACTGAGGAGCTGCTTGTTTGCGCCGTTGAGGGCTCGTTCCAGCGCATTCTTGGTCGTCCAGATGTACTTCCCGGACAGGCTTTCCCAGCATTTCACGCGCTGGTCATAGGAAATATCAGTCTCCTTGAGTCCTTTTGCGGTGGGAACGACAGTCGGTTCCGGGCACTTGGCCATCTTGTCGAGAGTCACCGCCTCGCGGATCTCCTGTTCCTTCTCTTTGCCAATTGTCTCCACAACCTTGTCCTGATAGGTCTTGAGGCTGCTCTCTGCCAGCGTGCACGCCGCCGCCAGCGCAGCGTTCCGGCGCTCATCCACATGGATGGCTCCAATCGTGCACGCTGCGCTCAGGCCCATGCTCACCGCCGTCGGAATATAAACCGGGCCCGCCGTCTTGACAATCGTTTTCACGTCCAGTTTTTCGACGCCAAGCTTCTTCTTTTTCTCATCCAGCAGGATCATGGCCTTCGGGGTAGCCGTCACTGCAAAATAAACGGCCGTGATGCCGCCGGTAATGGCCAGACCACCCAGAATCTTGGATGCGTTCCGGCTCACGCTTCTCCGCGCTGCCCTTGCAAATGTTTTCAGGTTCATAAATTAGTCCTCCTTCTTCTTTTTCGCCGTATTGATTATGTCAATACAATCGTCAAGCTGGTTATTAAGGCCCTGCATAAAAATCATTTTTGTGATAAACCCATCGCGGGCAATCATGTGATTGATATAGAGCTTAACATCCTCATTGCCCGCTTTCTTTCCAACCACAAAAAGGCTTTTTGCAGCGCCCACGCCTTCGCCGTAAGCTCGGCCAAGTACCCATGCCAGACTGCCCCCGACCAATGCACCAGCGATCACATTAAGAATGTTCATATTCATACCTCCAAAATATCAATGATTTATAAAAAGAAAGAGCCTACGATTTCTCGTAAGCTCTCGCCTTTTTCAGATGTGTCCATTCTGCTTCAAATTCTCGAAGCGGATCTCTGTTTCCTTCTGACTGTCACGCTCCATCCGGATGCAGTCTTCAATGTATTCGCACAGCCGAATCGGCTGCATGAACAGGTACATTGCGATCGCGTTCAGCGTCCGCAGTCCGTTCAGTGCAGTGTGCTTCAGCAGCTTCACCATTGCCTGATCCAGAGTTGCATAATAATCATGGTTGTACATAAATATCAATCTCCTTTGTTTGTCAGTTTGGATTTTTCTTCCATAAAGGAGCCTGAATTTTTCGCGTTTACAAGTTCTTTTCCGCAAGCTGACGGCGCACTTCTTCCTGCACCAAGTCTTGCAGTTCCTCCTCGCTGCGCTGGTCCTCGATCAGGTCATGCCCGAAGCCCAGAATAGCGCTTGCGGCCATCATGGCCACGGATGCCACCTTCCACCAGTTGATATGTTTCATAAATATCAGTCTCCTTTGCTCTCAGAATGGTAAATCATTTTTCAGTTTTTCGATCGTGCTTTTTGTAACGCTCTCCGCTAACCCTTCGTACGGATCAAAATTCAAATAATCCTCGATTGGCTCCTCAAAGGCAGTGACATAATATACTTCCAGACCGTCATCTGTTTGTTGCTTTGCATAGCTGAAATCGATCCAACAATTGTCCCACATTTCGCTCATGTAGTCGATGCTCCAACCCCGACCGTTCAGTTCTGGAATAAAGTCGAGATTAAGGTATCCGTATACGTCATTCAGCGCAATATAGCCATTGGCATTGAAGTCACGGTTTGCTTCATAGAACGCCGTCAGAAGCTCAGCTTCCGTTGCATGAAAATATCTTTTTCCGATAGGGTCATAGCAGAGCAGCTTTTCGGTTGCGGCATTCTTGACTGTCTGATCTTTTTCCTCCATCTCGATGGATTTGGCAGTCTCGAAGATCTCATTTTCCTGTTGATCGCCAATGGTTCGTCGCACCTGCGCCCGGTAGGTCTGATACGTCCTTCCCAGCGCCATATACGCTGCCGTCAAGCTTGCGATCTGCTTTTTGTTCAGTGCATTGGAGCTCAGAATGCACGCAATGGTGCCACCGCCCAGAATCACTGCCGGTACGTAGGCTTTCCAGCATATCAGAACGATTTGTTTCTTTGTCGGTGGTTCCTCCACAATGCCCTGCTCATCTTCGTTGTATGTTCGTAGTGCTTCATCCACTTCGAGTAGGTGCTTCGCCTTCGTTGTTGCCCGCCCAGTCTCAATGGCCGTAGCCACGACACCCACCGATGCCGCCACCGCCAGAATGGTTCCGCCGTGTTTGCGTAAGAATCTCGCGCATGTTTTTGCGAGTTTCATGATGTTCAACCTCCATTTTGAAAAAATTAAAGAGCCTACGATTTCTCGTAAGCTCTCGCCTTTACAATTAGCTCTTAGATTTGGTGTAGTATTTCACTGCATTTTCAATCAGCCATCTTGGAACATCCCTAAACGTGCACTTTGCTACATAGAGCAATGCGTCTGCACCAACATAGTTTCCCCTATCAAAAAGTTCTTTCCATGCGCATACATATCCGCATACTCCTCCATATACCAATGCTCCACATCCAAGAAGCCCAATCGCTCCAATCTTCAATGCTTTTTTCATAAGTTATACCTCCAAAATATAATTCCGAGACTAATCATCTCATAAAGCATCGAGATTTTTTCGCGTCAGATCACATGATTCTTCTTCAAAATATCTACGAGCTGTGCCTTGGTCACCTCGGCGTCCAGCTCCAGATGCACCTTCATTTTCTGCTCCTTTTCAGACCAATTCGCCTGTGCATCCTTCAGCTCCAGCTCAACACCGGGAAATTGCTTTTTCAGCATCTTATTGATGATCTGCGAGATGATGCGGCGCAGAAAACTCGACCGGATCAGCATAATGTCCTCCATAATCGTTCAACCTCCAAAAGTAAAAATGAAAAAAGAGAGTGGAGATCGAATCCACACCTCCACAATGAAGTGGCGCTCTACCATTTGAGCTATCTCTTCCATAAGGGAACATGAATTTTTCGCGTCTGAAAAAGATAAGAGGGCGTGATCTTTCAGATATTGTCCTCTTCCAGATTGCTCTCTTGCATCTCTTTCAATGCCTTCTTCTCGTTCCACTTTGCCCATGCTGCAAATGCGCCAAGGATTGCCAACGACAATCCCGCACCAACTCCGCAGCACTTAAAATAAGTACCCCAAGTCCAAGGTTTGTTCATAAAGTTCTTAATAGCTTTCATCATAGTTTTTCTCCTTTCAATGTAAGCCCTCTTACCTCCATAATAGAAGCTGTATTTTTCGCGCCGAAAAGAAAGAGCCCATGCTTTCGCATCAGCTCTTCTCCGGGACGGCCAAACTCAAGTTGTGTTCAACCGGTCTATCGTCAAATATCAGTCTTTCGACGGCCGGAATGCCCGACACAACAGCCATACAATAACGGTTACAATCGCCATTGCAATTGCTGTCATAATCATCTGCCCAACCGTAATCGAATAATTCCAAATTTTCTTAAAAATAGATTCGTTCATATTGCATTCTCCTTTTCTTGGGCCTTTATCCCATAAAGCACGGAGAATTTTTCGCGCCTAGATCAAACTCCTGTCAAACACAGTCTCCCACCGTTCCCGTTTGATGGGCTTCATGCGCAGGGCCCACATGATCTGTCGGACGGTCACAGTCGGATATTCTCCATTTTGATTTCTCCGCTTGGCGTGGCTGTCAAAGTATTCCTTGAAGCCATTTCGCAGATAAATTTTGTCGGTCAGCCAAGGGTCGATGGCACTCCAGTACGTTGCTTTTGTCTTCTCATTGTATCGCTGCTGGATGACACATAGTCCTTTCGAACCCTCCCGGTACAGCGTGCATACACGGTACACCGGATGATTGCAGCGGTAGACACTTCCGTAGTAGCTCGTCCATTCGCGGGGCGGCATTTCATGATATCGCATAAAAATAAAGAGAGCACGCAGCTTTCGCCACGAACCCTCCTCGGTTCCTCCTTTACTTTCTGTCCGTAAAGCCTCGTTTCATTTCATGGAGTCCATCGCTAATTGCTCTGGAAAGCTGCGTCACACCGCCAGCCTCAAGGATCGACCAGTAAATCGTCATAGCGCCCGTTCCCAGAAACGTCACGCAGCTCAGTCCGAACTTTGCCCATTCAAGGCGACGCGCCTTCGCAGCCTTCTCCTGATCGTTGATGACCTCTTGGCCCTTCCGCCGTTCTTCATCTTCTTTCAGATTCTGGTCGCTCTCCTGCGCCTCTGCCTTGATCTGCATGTCGTACAGCTGCAACGCTGCCTTCGCCGTGTTCGCATACTCGTCCGTACCCGGTTCCAGATCCTTCAGTTTTGCCAGCGATTGCTTCGCCGCTTCCTTCAGCAATTCTTTGTTTTCGTAGTTTTCCATTTTGAATTTCTCCTTTACAAAGTAATTTCGGAGTTTCCTCCATGAAACAGCACGTTATTTTCGCGCCGTAATTTTCCTGACCCGAAGCACGACCTTCTCGTCTTTCGTAAGGCTTTCGGGGTTCATGTCAAGGTCAAGGAACATGTAGTTCGGTGCGTCCTCGTCTCCCGGCGCGATCACAAGGTTTCCTGCCGTGCGTTGGTCTTCGCTGAGCTGGAACCCGATTGCCACACCGACGAGGAGGGCCATACCAAAGATCAGGATGCCAAAAATCAATCCAAGTTCTGCGTTCATTTTGAATTCTCCTTTGTACTACTATAAAGTGGATTTCGGTCGTTTGCGTGATGAAAAAATAAAAGAGCCTACGATTTCTCGTAAGCTCTCACGCCTTAGATGTCGTTTCGAATCAGGAATAAATCATTCTTGCTTCGAGTTGCTCTCACAATTCCTCCTGCCCGGATCAATGTAATTGCATTTACATAAGCCGCGCGTGCATTTTTTGCATCCTTGTATTCGTCTGTATTCACATACATCACTTTCTGGTTGCTTTCAATAAATACCCTCACCTTATCCATCGCATTTACATAGCCCCGGTCAAAGTTCGTCTTTACTCGATAGTACATAAATATCAATCTCCTTTCAAATTCCGGAAGACATCTCTTCCATAAAGCGCGGAGTTTTTTTCGCGTTGTTTCGAAGCATTCTATGCTAGGTTAGAAAAATTCTATGCAAAAAGAAAAGAGCGCATGTTTCCATACGCCCGTTTTCCGGTAGAATCCATCAGCGGATACCACACCGAACATCATTCAGCATGAGGAGTTCCTCTCCTTCGTTCCAGCCAGCATACGGGTCGCTCATCGACTCGTTAAATGCCTTCAGGATCGAATTCATCATTTCCTCAAAACCATTCACAATATTCTTCAGCATAGTAGTTTCCTCCTATAATTAGTTTATTTCTTCCATAATAGGAGCCGAAATTTTCGCGTCTGCGTAAAAAATAAGAGCCTGTGTTTCCACAAGCTCCATTTTGATTCAGTGTTTTTTCTTTGTTCTTTGTTTCACCTCATTTGTCTTTGCTCCGATCAGTTTTGCAATCCTGACCAAGATCACAACGATCAAAATCCAGATAATCAAATTAAACATTTTTCATACCACCTTTCTCATAAAGGCGGCTGTATTTTTCGCGTCCAGATAAAAAGAGAGAGCCGCAGATTTCTCCACGGCCCTCGCCTTTAGTAAACGATATAGTTCGTCACTTTGCTTACATGTTCAATAATACCTGCTTTCTTCAGCAGCTCAAAGTCTCGTGCAACGCCGCACAGGTCGTAGTTTTCGAGTCTGAGCTCATAATTGCACTTCTTATGATTTTCGTCACCGTGCCTCCCCAGCTTGTTCACCAGCGAATCGATGATTCGCGGATCAACATCGCAGTTTCTGCGGATGATTTCTTTCATAAGTGTGCTACGATCAGTCATATCGTCAACACCCGTCACGTCAATATACATAGAGTTCTTCTTTGCCTTAAACATAGTAAAATCTCCTTTACATGATCAATTTTCGTGAACTTTCGTCCATAAAGGAGCCTGTATTTTTCGCGTCATCCGCGTTCTTTGCTGAGCAGCCAGAAGAAATGGCGGTAATATTCGTAGTAAAGTTCCCGGCAGCAAGGGCAACCGTTGGCTCGCAGTGCATCGTAGCCGACGCCTTCGGTCACGCCTTTTAATAAGTACGGAGAGATCGCCGGGTCGATTTCTGGCAGACAGCTCTCCAAAATATCAATGTGGCCGGAATAGTACACCCGCGCCAGTGCTTGCCGCTCCGTCGGGTTTGAGGGAGGATTCCCTTTGAGCACACCGGAAATATCATTGGGTGGCACATGCCATGCGTCGATCAGATTGAGTGCTTTCTTCCAATCGTAATACTGGCGGCAGAAGTGCTTCAGCTCATAGTAGCGCTCTGCCGGGATGTAGTAGGGGTTCCTTCTCGAAAGTTTGGCCCGTTCCCCTTTCATTTTTCGCCCCTCCATTCAAAACCGGTCTGTTCATAAAGGAGCTTCGGCGAAACATAATAGTTGATCCGCCCGTACTTCGAGTTCATCTGCTTCATGTCGGTTACCGGCACGCCGTTCCGCGTCGCCTGTCCGATCGGCAGCCATCCGGAAATGATCCCGGCTCTTACCCATGAAGGGTCACGTCCGTACACCTTTGCTGCCACTCGTACCGGAACTGAGCCAAATTCTAATCTAGGATTGTCCATTTTATCTTACTCCTTTTTACTTATTCTAAGTGCATTTTTCTGCATCTTAGGTTCAAAAGGATATTACCTGATACCCCGGTCGTCCGCGTGATGCTTTTTTCCTTTTTCCGCTTGAGGGATTGACAATTGAAAGGCTATCGTATACCCTAGAATCGCTTTTCACCCTGAAAAGCAGTCTATTTTCTAAAATTCTAGGAGGTTTTTATGCTCATACTCTGTCCAGAGTGCGAAATGCAAGTCAGTGACAAGGCTGTGTCCTGCCCCTACTGCGGTTATCCGCTTAGATCAAAACAGTCTCCCCCGCCCAAGAAGAAGCACATGCGTCTTCCCAATGGATTTGGGCAAATCTGTGAGATTCGAGGGCACAACCTACGCAAGCCATTCCGCGTAACACTCACTGTCGGAAGAACAAACGAAGGTAAACCAATCACCAAGCCGCTCCGGCCAGTTGCCTATTTTGAAACCTATAATGAGGCCTACCAAGCGCTCGTCAAATATCATGCTCACCCGTTCGACTTGTCGAACAACATGACCATGCAAGACTTGTACGATGCGTGGATCACGACCCGAAAAGGAAAAGTGGACAGGTCGACTCTTGCTCGCTATCGAACCGCTTGGAGTTACTCCGAATCCATTCACAATATGCTTGTCCGTGATGTCCATATTCCCGATATGCTCAACTGCATTGAGCACGGAACTATCACCATCGGCGGAGAGGTCCGGACGCCCAAGAATAACTCCATTAACTCTATGAAGACGCTCTATAACTTGTTGTTTGACTATGCAGTTTCCATCGAGATCGTCGATAAAAATTATGCCCGGTTGTTTAATGTAGAAAACGGCTATGTCCGGAGTCCAACTTGTCATATGGCCTATACTTCAGAAGAACTCGATCTTCTCTGGGCTAACGTTGATAAGCACCCGATCATCGATATGATCCTAATCCAATGTTATTCAGGCTGGCGTCCGGGTGAAATGTGTGAGCTGCTCATGAAGGATATCGATCTGGAGCGCGGCTGCATGATGGGCGGATTAAAAACAAAAGCGGGGATCAACCGGACAGTCCCGATTCATCCCCGCATTTTCCATTTGGTGAAAGCCCGCTACGAAAAAGCACTCGCTGCAAACTCACCCTATTTATTTTTTTCGATTCGAATGAAAAGCAATGGCCCGACTCGACCCAAAGGCGAGCTGATGCAAATGCGCTACTCCGCCTTTCAAGAGCAGCTCGTCGAAGAAGTTATTCCTCTTTTGTCTCTCAATCCTGCGCATAAGGGACATGACGGCCGCAAGACTTTTGTTACAATGGCAAAGGCCGCTGACGTTGATGACTTTGCTATCAAGCGCATCGCAGGCCACTACATCAAAGACCTGACGGAGCGTGTTTATACAGAGCGTAGCCTGAAATGGCTCAAAAGTGAGATAGAAAAGATTCCCTGACCATATACTCCTTCTCCATCTGCATGAAGAGAATGTATACGAGTGACCCAATTCTCCCTACACTTTATCCAATCCGTATATCACGATTTTTCCGTATCCACGTTCATTTTCTGCTATTTCTTAGATAGAAATAGTATTAGCGACGTCTACCAGCACGGGGTCAAGGCTCTTGGTCATCTCCAGTGCCTCATCCACGGGGTAATCCACCAGATGCTCCCCCTTCATGCCGACGATGCGGTTATACTTCCCCTGCTCCAACAGGCAGACGGCGTGATAGCCCATTGCGGAGGCGTTCACGCGGTCACGCAGGGTGGGAGAGCCGCCGCGCTGGACGTGGCCCAGAATGGTGGCACGGGTGTCGATGCCAGTGCGGGCCTGAATCTCGTTGGCGATCTCCTGCGAGTGGCCGATGCCCTCGGCAACGATCACGATGAAGTGACGCTTACCGGTGCGCTGGGTCTCGGTGATCTTATCGAGGATGTCGTGCTGCATGTCGAATTCCTTTTCCGGCAGCAGGACCGCCATAGCGCCCGAAGCAATGGCGACGTTCAGAGCGATGTAACCCGCGTTGCGGCCCATGACCTCGACGACACTGCAGCGGTCGTGGCTCTGGGTGGTATCGCGGAGCTTATCGATCATTTCCAGTGCGGTGTTCATAGCCGTATCGTAACCGATGGTGTAATCGGTGCAGGCAATATCGTTGTCGATGGTGCCGGGCAGGCCAATCATCGGGATGCCGCGGTGTGCCAGCTCGCGGGCACCACGGTAGGAACCGTCGCCGCCGATGACGACCAGCGCATCAATGCCCAGTTCGCGGCACTTGGCCGCGCCCTTATCCTGACCTTCCTTGGTCTTGAACTCCAAGCAGCGGGCCGTGTAAAGGATCGTGCCGCCAGCCTGAATGATGTTGGAGACACTGCGCAGATTCATTTCAAAGCATTCGCCGTTCAGCAAACCATTGTAGCCGCGCTGAATGCCGATCATCCGATAGCCCTTATGCAGACCTGTACGCACCACCGCACGAACTGCGGCATTCATGCCGGGGGCGTCGCCGCCGCTGGTCAACACACCGATCGTTTTGATTTGCTTTTCCATAAGAGAGATTCCCTCCAATTGTTTCTTCATTCACCTTGGAGCAGCGTTCCCTTCTATCAAACGCCGTTCCTTTGCTTTGCTCATCTTGCATGACTTGCCTTCAAATATTATAGCACAGATTTCCCGTGAATCCAATACCTTTTTGAGACTCTGTTAAACTTTTATTGAAGTCTGTTTTTAAACGTTTCTGCGACCAATTTTAAGTTTTCGCTCTTTGTAAGATTCGTTCCTTGACATGTCATTTTGTTGCAACGTTCTTTTCGCCGACCACGCGCCGCAGCTCCTCAAAGAAGAGCGGATGGCCCGACGTGTACAACCTGCGCGGGGCTGCCAGCTTCTGTTTGGTGTCCTCCAGATAGAAGATGACCGGCATATCACCGTCAAAAATCTCCAGCAGATTGATCACCTTCGCGTACTGCGGGCAGCTGCGGGAAGGCAGCCGGATATACAGCCGCTGGGCCGCGTCCCGCATAGGGTCGGGGCGGTTCGCCTGTGGGTTCTTCGGGTTGTAGTTTTCAATGGGCGAGATCGTCTCGGCCATCAGTTTTGCAGCCTCATCCTCGCGGACGGACAGCCGCCCCTCGATGACGACGACGGCGTTTTCCTTCAGCACATCCCGGAATGCGTCCAGCACTTTGGGGAAGACGATGACCTCCATCGTGCCGGTCAGATCCTCGACGCTGGTAAAGGCCATCATGTTGTTGGACTTGGTGGTCATCATCCGGCTCTTGACGACGGTGCAGACGATGCGGACATGGGCATTGTCCAGCCCATGTGCCTCCTCGCCGGTCAGAGCCTTGATGGAATGAGTGGCATACTTCGCCGACTGCTCACGGTAAGCGTCCAGCGGGTGCCCGGAAAGGTACAGACCGCTGACCTCCTTTTCCTGCTGGAGCAGTTCGGTGTGGGTATATTCCGGCAGATGCTTGATCTCATACGCCTTCTCGGCGGCAGGCTCTGCACCTCCGCTCATCAGCGAGAACAGGTCGATCTGGCCTTCCAGATTCCGCTTGGCGTCACTTTCCACGCTCTTGATCACGCCATCCACGGCCTCCACGAGGCTGTGGCGGTTCTCCCCCATGCTGTCGAACGCACCGGCCTTGACGAGGCTTTCCACGGCCCGGCGGTTCATTTCGTTGCCGTACAGCCGCTTGCAGAAATCGTACAGGCTGGTGTAGGGGCGATCCTCGCGCTCGGCCACGACCCGCTCCACGAGGTTGCGGCCGACACTCTTCACCGCGTTCAGGCCGAAACGGATCTGCCCGTTCGCATCGGCGGTAAAACCGCCATTGGAAACATTGATATCCGGTGGAAGGACCTTGATGCCAAGGCGGGCGCACTCGCCCGAATACTCGATGACTTTATCGGTATTATCCAGCACGCTGGTCAGCAGCGCCGCCATAAACTCGCTGGGGTAATGGCACTTGAGGTATGCAGTCTGGAATGCCACATAGGCATAGCACGCCGCATGGCTCTTATTGAAGGCGTAAGACGCAAAGCTCGACATCTCATCGTAGATCTCATTGGCCACTTTCTCGGAGATGCCGTTGGCAACACAACCGGGGCATTCGTGGCCCGGCTCGGTGCAGCCGTGGACAAAATGCTCCCGTTCCGCCTCCATCACGGCGTGCTTCTTTTTGCTCATGGCACGGCGGACATTATCTGCCTGTCCAAACGAGAAGCCCGCCAGTTCCCGGAAGATCTGCATGACCTGCTCCTGATAGACGATGCAGCCGTTGGTGACGTCCAGAATGTGCGCCAGCTGCGGCGTCTTGTAGCTGATCTTGTCCGGTTCATGGCGGTTGCGCAGGTAGGTCGGGATCGAGTCCATGGGGCCGGGGCGGTACAGGCTGATCAGAGCGATGACATCTTCAAGGTTCTGCGGCTGCAGACCGGCCAGAACCTGCTTCATGCCCGAAGATTCGAGCTGGAACACGCCCTCCGTCTCGCCCTGCCCCAGCATCTTGTAGGTGTCTGGGTCGTCGTAATCGAGCTTTGCAACGGAAAAGTCCGGGTCCTTTTTCTGGACAGCCACTTCGGCGTCCCGGATGACGGTCAGGGTGCGCAGACCGAGGAAGTCCATCTTCAGCAGACCCAGCTCCTCGATCTCGGTCATATTGAACTGGGTCACGGGGAGACCGTCGTTGGTGGCCAGCGGCAGATAGTAATCCGTCGGCTCCGGCGTAATAACAACGCCCGCCGCGTGGGTGGAGGCATGGCGCGGCATTCCCTCCACTTTCAGGGCGGTGTCGATCAGCTCCGTCACCTTCGGGTCGGTGTCATACATCCGCTTCAGCTCCGGCGAGACCTCCAACGCGCGTCTCAGCGTCATTTTCAGTTCCATCGGGACCTGCTTTGCCACCACATCCACGTCCTGATACGGCATTCCCATCACGCGGCCTACGTCGCGGATGGCGTTGCGGGCGGCCATGGTGCCAAAGGTGACGATCTGTGCCACATGGTCGGCACCGTATTTGCGGTTGACGTAGTCGATGACCTCCTGCCGACGCTCATAGCAGAAGTCCACGTCGAAATCGGGCATACTGACACGTTCCGGGTTCAAGAAGCGCTCGAAGATCAGGTTGTAGCGGATAGGGTCGATGTCGGTGATGCCGACGCTGTAGGCCGCAATGCTGCCCGCGCCGGAACCACGGCCGGGGCCCACCGGAATGCCCTGACTCTTGGCGTAGTTGATATAATCCCAGACGATGAGGTAGTAGTTGGTGTAGCCCATGGTTTTGACCACACCGATCTCGTACGTCAGGCGATCCTTGTTGGCTTGCGGGACATGGGGGCCGTACCGGCGCTCCAAGCCATCCCAGCAGAGCTTTTCAAAGAACTCCTGATTGTCCATCCCATTCGGGGCTTTGTAGTAGGGGATCTTGGTGTGGCCGAACTCGAAATCAAAATTGCACTGATCTGCGATGATCTGGGTGTTGGAGCAAGCCTCCGGCACCATGGCGAACAGATCGTACATCTCATCCGTCGTCTTGACGTAGAATTCGTCGGTCTGGAACTCCATTTTGTCGGCGTCCTGCATGGTCTTGCCGGTCTGGATGCAAAGCAGGATGCTCTGCATCTTGGCATCGTCCCTGCGCAGATAGTGAGCGTCGTTCGTAGCCGCCATGGGGATGCCTGTTTCCCGCGCCAGCTTGATGAGCTGGGGCAGAACGATGGTATCCTCTTCAAGGCCGTGGTCCTGCAGTTCAATGTAGTAATTGCCCTCGCCGAACAGGTCACGGTACCACAGCGCCGCCGTCTTGGCGCGCTCATAGTCACCTGCGAGGATGGCTTGAGGGATCTCGCCTGCAAGGCACGCCGACAGGCAGATCAGGCCCTCATGGTACTGCTCCAGCAGCTGTTTATCCACACGGGGCTTGGAGTAAAAGCCTTCGGTAAAGGCCGCCGAGACCATTTTGATCAGGTTTTTGTAGCCCGTTTCGTTTTTGCACAGCAGGATCAGGTGATTGTTGCCGTCGATTTTGTTGACCTTATCGAAACGAGTGCGGGTGGCAACGTAGACTTCGCACCCGATGATGGGCTTGATGCCCGCCTTTTTGGCCGCCTTATAAAACTGCACGCAGCCGTACATCACGCCGTGGTCGGTGCAGGCAATGGCGGTCTGGCCGCACTCCTTCACCCGATCCATCAGTTGATCGATGCGGCATGCGCCGTCCAGCAAGCTGTATTCCGTATGGATATGGAGGTGAACAAACTCCCGCCCAAGGTGATTGTTTTCGCTGATTTCGGTCAATGCTGTTCCTCCTGTTCCATACGCTCCCGCATCGACTGCGCGAGGGTTTCCAGTTTCTTCATCCGGTGGGAAAGGCCGGATTTGCTCACCGGCGGGTCAAAGCAAGCGCAGAGCGCCGCCAGCGAGAGATCCGGGTTCTCCATCCGTTTGGCAGCCGCTTCCTGCAAGACCTCCGGCAGAGTTTCCAGCGCCTTTTGTTCCTGCAAAAAGCGGATCGCTTTTAAAGTTTGTGCGTTGGCACGCGCCGTTTTACCCAGATTGGCGGTATCGCAATTGGTGTGGCGATTGATCTGGTTGCGCACCTGCTTCATGGCTTTCTGCGCCCCGATCTGCTGCGCCGCCTGTGCCGCGCCCATAAACGCCAGAATGCGCTCCACGTTGGCGCAGCTCTTGACGTAAACGAGGTTCACACCGTTGCGGCGGGTGCGGTGGGGCGCAAATTCATGCTCGGCCAAAAGGGCTTCGAAATCCTTGGCAAGGTTGGTGCGGCTCGTCAGAAATTCGAGATTGTATTCTTTCTGTGGGTCGGTCACGGTGCCGCCGCAGAGGAAGGCTGCGCCGATGTAGGCGCTGACGCAGGTCTGGCAGCGGATCAACTTGGGGTCGATCTGTAAGCTCGTCTCGCTGCCGGTGGTGCCGAACAGCTCATGCAGCCGCACCACCTGTTCCGGTTCCCGGATGCCAAATTCGTACACCACGCCGCTGGGACGGCTTTTTTCGGTGATGGTTCCCTGCACGCCGCAGCGGGCAAACAATTGCTCGGCCACACGGGCGGTCAGTTCCTGCTCGGTCTGGAGTACAAGGCCCTTGGCGTCGAAATACTTGGCAAAACAGGCGATGCCGTAAGCCGCCGCGCGGACGCAGCAGTCCTTTTGCAGCTGCAAACTGCGCTGCGCGATCTCTTCCCGCGCTTGGGATGCAAAACTCATGTTTCTTTCCTTCTTTTTCTGCCGGTCAGCGGGAAGCGTCACGGTGCTGGACGCCGGGCTGATAGCCAAGCTTCTCACAGTATTCCGCGATCTTCCGCGCAAAGGTGATGGAGCGGTGCTTGCCGCCGGTACAGCCCACCGCAATGGTCAACTGGCTTTTGCCCTCTTTCACATAGAGCGGCAGAGCATATTCCAAAAATGCCTCGTACCGGCGCAGCAGCTCCTGCGCCTCCGGGTGGCCCATCACAAAATCCACGACCTCCTGATCGAGGCCGGTCTTGAATTTCAGCTCCGGCACATAGAAGGGATTGGGCAGACAACGCACATCCAGCACAAGGTCGGAATCCGCCGGGACGCCGAACTTGAACCCGAAGGACATGATGGTGAGCCGCATGGCATTCTTTGCCCCGCCGTTCTGTACAAAGAGTTCGCAGATGCGCTCCTTGTTCTGCGCCGTGGAGAGAAGGGCCGTATCAATGATATAATTGGCACGCTCCTTGAAAGGGCGGAGGATCTGGTGCTCTTTCTGGAAGGCTTCCCGCGTGGAGATGCCCTCGGCAATGCTGATCGGGTGGCGGCGGCGGGTCTCGCTGTAGCGGCGCATCAGCACATCGTCCGGTGCGTCCAAGAAGAGGATCTCGTAGGAGATGCCCTGCTTGTCCAGCAGACCCAGCGCCTTTTCGATCTCCTCGCTGGAGCGGCAGCCGCGGACGTCCATCGACAGGGCGACCCGCTTGAGCTGATTGTCTCCAGCCATGGAAAAGGCGGTGATGCTCGGCAAAAGCTCCGCAGGGACGTTATCGATGCAGAAAAAGCCGATATCCTCCAGCGCGTTCATTGCCACAGACTTTCCCGCGCCGGAAAGTCCGCTCACGATCAGAAGCTCCATACTTGTTCCCTCTTATGCTTTTACGACACGAATTTCTTTTTCCAGTTCGTACCCGGTCTTCTCCTTTACAATGGCCCGCACCTCATCGCACAGCGCCAGAACGTCGGCGCAGGTGGCGCCGCCCATGTTTACCACAAAGCCGCAGTGCTTCTCGCTGACGGCAGCGCCGCCGTGGCGGTAGCCCCGCAGACCGCACTGGTCGATAAGGGCCGCCGCGAACGCACCCGCCGGGCGCTTGAAGGTACTGCCCGCGCTGGGTTTGTCCAGAGGCTGCTTTTCCACCCGCTTGGCCATCAGCTCGTTCATCCGGGCACGGATGGCTTCCGGGTCGCCCCGTTTCAGGTGGAACTGTGCACTCAGGATGCAGCCGCCATTTTCCTCAAAGATGCTGTGCCGGTAGGCAAGGTCCAGCTTCGCGGCCTCCTCCGTCACGATCTGGCCCTCTTGGGTCAGATAGGTCACCTTATCCAGCACGTCCTTCATCTCACCGCCGTAGGCACCGGCGTTCATGTAGACGGCTCCGCCGACGGTGCCGGGGATGCCGTAGGCAAATTCCAGCCCGGTCAGGCCATTTTCCAGCGCCGCAGCGCACAGAGCCGAAAGCCTCAGCCCCGCACCGGCTGCCACGGCATCGTAGACCTCGCCCGGCACGGCGCCCGGATGATAGACGTTTTCCAAAAAGCCGATTCCCATTTTCAGTGCGGTGGTGTCAATGACAACACCGTGGTATCCGGCATCTTCAAACAGGATGTTGCTGCCGTTGCCCAGCAGATAATACTTCACGCCGCATTCCCTGCACAAGGCGATGGTACGGCAAAGCTGCTCTTCGGTCTCCGGCTGGGCGAATACATCCGCCGGGCCGCCGATCTTAAAGGTGCAGTGGGCGGCCAGCGGCTCATTTTCCCGATACGCGATGCCCTCCGCCCGCAGCTGTTGTTTCAGTTGTTCCATAAACTCGTTGTTCCTCTTTCCGGGTGTTATTCCATGGTGCCTTCCAAGCCCAGCCGGATGAGCAGCTCCTTCGCGGCGTTATAGCCCATCTTCTTCTGGCGGTTGTTGATGGCTGCCGTCTCCAGCACAACGGCAAGGTTGCGTCCCGGCGAAACAGGGATGCTGGTGCTGGGGATGTTGACGCCCAGAATTTCGTAGTATTCGCTCTCAAGGCCGGTACGCTGGTAATTCTTGGTGGGGTCCCAAGCCTCCAACTGAACGACCAGATCGAGGCTTTCGCTCACCTTGACCGCGCCCACACCGAACACGCGGGCCACATTGACGATGCCGATGCCGCGCAGTTCGATGAAGTGGCGGATGTTCTCCGGAGCCGTGCCCATAATCTGCCGGTTGGAGACTTTGCGCAGCTCCACAGCGTCGTCGGCCACAAGGCGGTGGCCGCGCTTGACCAGCTCAATGGCCAGCTCGCTCTTGCCGATACCGCTGTCGCCGAGGATGAGGATGCCCTCGCCGTACACTTCCACCAGCACGCCGTGGCGGGTGATGCGGGGGGCCAGCTCCAAGTTCAGCACGCTGATCAGGCTGCCCATCAGGGTGCAGGTCGTCTCATTGGAGCGCAGCAGGGCCACGCCGTGCTTCTTGGCCAGTTCCTGCATCTCCGGGAAGGGTTTCAGCTCCTCGCTGCGGCCGACGATCACGGCCGGCGGCTGCTGGCGGAACAACTGGTCCAGCGCTTCATAGCGCTTTTCCGGGGAAAGGCCGGACAGAAAATTCATCTCGGCCAGACCCATGATCTGCAGCCGAAGCTTATCAAAATAATCGTAGTAGCCCGCCAGAAACAGACCCGGACGGTTGACTTCCGCGATCTGAACGCTGATGTTTTCGAGGTCCTGCGGCGCATAGACCACATCCATGCTGACTTTTTCGATCAGCTTCTTGAGCGAAACGGTAAAATTCGCCATCGTTCTTCCTCCTGCGTAGTTTCCTCTCTGCGGGTCACACATCTGCCCGCAGACACTCCTTATTTTATTATAAGCGAAATGGTTTCGGATTACAATGTTTCTTTTGAGAAAAGTCCTATGGTTCCACCTTGCATCCTCCCGGATTTTCTTTATAATAGGAAGTACCACCCCGTAGGCGGAAAAAGTCCGTCATTTTACATGAGTTTTACATTTCCCCGATTTCCGATTTTACATTCCGTGCTTATACTCACAAATAGGAGAATTTCACGTCAACTAAAAGTGAGGAAAACACATATGACAGTCTTCAACCTCTTTTCGCTTCTGGGTGGCCTTGCTCTGTTCTTGTTCGGTATGGACATCATGGGCAAGGCACTGGAAAAACAGGCGGGCGGCCAGCTCCAGAAAATTCTGAGCAAGCTGACCGATAACCCCCTCAAGGGCTTTTTCCTTGGCCTCGGCGTTACCGCCGTGATCCAGTCCTCCAGCGCCACCACCGTTATGGTGGTCGGCTTTGTCAACAGCGGCATCATGGAGCTGCATCAGGCCATCGGCATCATCATGGGCAGCAACGTGGGCACCACCGTCACCAGTTGGATCCTGAGCCTTTCCGGCTTGCAGGGTGACGGCTTCTGGATCACGATGCTCAAGCCCACCTCCTTCAGCCCGATCCTCGCCTTCATCGGCATCCTGCTCTACATGGGCAAGAACGAAAAGCGGAAAGGCATCGGCACGATCCTGATCGGCTTTGCCGTTCTGATGACTGGCATGACCACCATGTCCAGCGCAGTGGCTCCGCTGCAGAACGAGACATGGTTCACCAACCTCTTCGTCCGTTTCTCCAACCCCCTGCTGGGCGTTCTGGTGGGTGCCATCGTCACCGGCATCATCCAGAGTTCCAGTGCCAGCGTCGGCATCCTGCAGGCACTCAGCTCTACGGGCGTTATCACCTACGGCAGCGCCATCCCCATCATCATGGGCCAGAACATCGGCACCTGCGTCACCGCGCTGATTTCCTCGGTGGGTGCCAACAAGAACGCCCGCCGCGCTGCCATGGTGCACCTGTACTTCAACATCATCGGCGTGACCCTCTTCCTCGCCGTGTTCTACGGCCTGAATCTGGTGCTGGACTTCTCCTTCATCAGCGAAACGGTGACCCCGTGGGGCATCGCCGTGGTTCACTCCATCTTCAACCTGACGGCCACCGCTGTGCTGCTGCCCTTCGCAAACGGGCTGGAAAAGCTGGCGATCCTGACCATCCCCGACGACGCCGAGAAGGAGAGCTTTGCTCTGCTGGATGAGCGTCTTCTCAAGACCCCCGCCGTTGCCGTGGAGCGCGCCCGCGCCGCCACCGCCGAAATGGCCGAGCTGGCCCGCGTCGGCGTCGTTCAGGCCATGAGCCTGACCCATACGTGGGATGACACCCTCGCCCAGAAGGTCCGGGATGAGGAGCAAAAGGTGGACCAGTACGAGGATGCCCTCGGCACCTACCTCGTCAAGCTGTCCAGCCGGGAGCTGAGCCACGCCGACAGCCAGAGCGTGAACACCCTGCTCCACACCATCAGCGATTTCGAGCGCATCAGCGATCACTCCGTGAATCTACTGAGCTCGGCCGAGGAGATCCACTCCAAGAACATTGAATTTTCCAAGGACGCCCGCGAGGAACTGCAGGTGTTGGAAGGTGCGGTGCAGGATGTGCTGAGCCGCACCACCGACGCCTTCCGCAAAGACGACCTGCACCTTGCTGGAAAAGTCGAACCCATGGAGACCGTTGTGGATGAGCTGGTGCGTGCCATCAAAGCGCGGCATGTGGCCCGTCTGCAGGCGGGCAGCTGCTCCATCGAATACGGCTTCGTGCTGGAAGACCTGCTCACCAACTACGAGCGCGTCTGCGACCATTGCAGCAACGTCGCCGTGGCCCAGATCGAGGTGGCGCAGGACAGCTTCGACACCCATGCTTACCTGAACGATCTCCGCTATGGCAACGACACCAAGGAGAGCGAGCAGTTCCGCCGCCGTCTGGACCGCTACCGCGAGCGCTATCTCTTCCCGGACGGCGAGCCCGCTGTGGCCAGTGAAAAGGAGGAACCCAACAAATGATCTATATCGTAGAGGATGATGCAGCGATCCGGGAGCTGGAGCAGTACGCGCTCCAGTCCAGCGGATACGAGGTGCAGAGCTTTGAATCTTCCGAAGGCTTCTGGCAGGCTATGCACGCCGCCGAACCGGAACTGGTGATCCTTGACGTGATGCTCCCCGGTGAGGATGGCTTTTCCATCCTGAAAAAGCTGCGCAACACCCCTTCCCTGCGTCGACTGCCCATCATCATGGTCACCGCAAAGTCCAGCGAGCTGGACACCGTGCGTGGGCTGGACTGCGGCGCCGATGATTACATCACCAAGCCCTTCGGCATCATGGAGTTTCTGAGCCGGGTGCGGGCTGCGCTGCGCCGCTCGGCTCCGGAGGAAAAGACGAACGTTTACGCCTTCCATGAGATCTTGCTGGACAACGCCCGCCACAGCGTGACTGTGAACGGGGCCCATGTGGACCTGACCTACAAAGAGTACAGTCTGCTTCGGCTGCTGCTGGAAAACACGAACCTCGTCGTGACCCGCGAGACCATTTTGCAGGTGGTGTGGGGCACCGACATTTCGGTGGAGAGCCGCACCGTGGATATGCACATCCGCACCCTGCGCAAAAAACTGGGCGATGCCGGGAAGTACATCTGCACCGTGCGCAAGGTCGGCTATAAGCTGGCCGACAGCGAGGAGGAGACCGAAGAATGAAACCACGGAGCATGGAAGAAAAAATCAGCTACCGGCTTTTCCTGATGGGCTTTGTCGGGCTCGTCTGCACCGCCGCGCTCTGCATCTTCGTGTTCCATAAGGCGTTCCGGGAACAGGCATGGGCCGCGCTGGAAAATGAAGCAGATCTGGTTGCTGCCGGGTGTGAGCAGATCGACACACCGAGCCAGCTTTCCTCCTACGTCAACTCCAATCTGCGCATCACGCTGATTGCATCGGACGGCACGGTGCTGTTTGAGTCCGCAACGAGTCAGCAGATGGAAAACCACCTCTCCCGCCCGGAGATCCAAGCCGCTATGCAAAACGGCGTGGGCCGCGACCGCCGCGACTCGCAGACGATGGGCTACGAGACCTATTACTACGCCATGCTCCTGCCGGACGGCAACATCCTCCGTGTGGCACAGGACTCCGAGACCATCTGGTCCATCTACGATGCAGCTCTGCCCGCCATCATCCTGAGCTGTATGCTGATGATGGGAGCCGCCGCCATCATGGCCGGGCTGCTGACCCGCAGCCTTGTACAGCCGATTTTGAAGATGACGGACGACCTCGAACACATTCAGGAAAATGTTCCTTACAAGGAGCTGATTCCCTTTGCGGAGAGCATCCATTCCGACCGGCTGCTGCGTGAGAACAACGAGAAGATGCGGCAGGAGTTCACCGCCAATGTCAGCCACGAGCTGAAAACACCGCTGACGAGCATTTCCGGCTACGCAGAACTGATCGAGACCGGCATCGCGAAGCCCGCCGATGTGCCGGAGTTTGGCCGGAAGATCCATGTAGAAGCCAGCCGGATGATCCAACTGGTAAACGATATTCTGCAATTGTCCCATCTGGACAACGTCTCCGAAAGCCACGATTCGCCCCAGATGGAGACGGTCGATCTGCTGGACGTTGCCAAGGAATGCGTCGAACGCCAGAAGGTCAACGCGCAGAAGTCCTTCATCTCCCTGACCTACATCGGCGAAAGCGCCCCGATCCTTGGCAGCCGCAGCTTGCTGGATGAATTGTGCCAGAACCTTTGCGACAACGCCATCCGCTACAATCACCCCGGCGGCAAGGTTCAGCTCATCACCGCGTGCGCGCGGGACGGCCACTGTTCCCTGACCGTGAAGGACAACGGCATCGGCATTCCAAAAGAAGCCCAGTCCAGCGTTTTTGAACGGTTCTACCGCGTGGACAAGAGCCGAAGCAAGGCGACCGGCGGCACCGGTCTGGGGCTGGCCATCGTCAAGCACATTGCCCGCATCCACAACGCCCGCATCAAGCTGGAAAGCGAAGTGGACGTCGGCACGACCATTACCGTGATCTTTGAGACCGCACACTGAACCCTTAAAATTCCAGCATTTCAACGCTTACCCGTACAGCCGGGTAGGCGTTTTTTGTTGTCAGCTTCTCCCCGCTCCCCTGCTTCAGGGCCCGGACGGCCCCCAGATGCAGAAGATCCAGCCCGTTTTCCCAGCAGCGGGCAAGGGTCTGGGTACAAAGTGCTTCCAGCTGGCGGCACTGCACCTCCGAAACAGGCGGAGTGCCCGCTTTCCGCTGGCCCGTCAGTGCCACTGCAAAGCCGTCCCCTTCTGCCTCTACCGACACCACACAGCGCCGGAGCGTGATCGTGCTTTCTTCCAGCTCGAAGGAGACCGGCAGCTTCTCCTGCAAAAGCTGCGCCATGGCGGTTTCTTCCAAGGAAAGCGGCGCGCTTCCCTGCGCCGTCAGCAATCGGCTTTCTTTTGAAAGAGCCGCCGTTTCTTCTTTCAGCCCCACCACCGGGAGGATCATTTCCCCGGCGGCTTCGTACAAATGCGGCGCACCGGCTGCGTGATCTTCCGCGCACTGCAAAAGCGGCTCTGCCTGTTGCTGCAAGGGCGCTGTCTGTTCCACCAAAAACGCCCGTGCCGATAAGCGGCTGACCGGTTTTGTTTGTAGAAACTCCTGCACTTCCAGCAGTTCTGTTTGCGACGCATCTTCGTCAAAGAGAAGGTATTCGCAGAGGCGGTAATTTGCAGTTTTTGGCAGAGCCTGTTCTGCCGTTTGGATGGCCCGTTCCAGCGTTTCGCCTTCAGCTGTACAGGCTCGGATCTCCGCCTCTGCATCCGAGGCATCGGCGGCGGCTTCCGGGAACTGATACAGCAAGCTCACCGTCCAGCCTTGTCCTCCCTGCCGGAGGAAAAGCGCCCGCACCATGCTCTTTTCCGTGGTCTCGGCCCGCAGAAAGGCCACGCACCAGAGGGCCAGCAAGCACCCGGCCATCCAGCGGGCGGTTCGTGAAGGATGTTTCATTCCGGTACCTCCTGTTCCCCGCAGCTAAAAGCCCGGCAGAGCAGCACCCGCAGGGTGCACACAAGCATCCCGCACCGGAAGAGCGCCGCTGCAAGCCAAACGAGGAGAAAGGCCGCATCGAACCGTGCAATGCCTCCAATGCTCCCCGCCCGCAGCAATTCAAGGCCCTGCAAGCCATGGGCCGGGCCAAACACAGCCTCTCGGCCAAAGGCAAAGAGTGCCTGCACCAAAAGGGCCGCAAAAGGAAGAACCCAGTGCCTTTGAGGTTTCTGCCCATCGGTTTCAAAAAAGAGCGGAAAAGCAAAGAATTCCGCGTAAATCGGCAGCTGCATTTGTCCGGTCATTTCCGGTTCCGGAAACAGATTCTCCCAGTGGAGCTGGCCGCTCAGGCTGAAAAAGCAGATGGCCGCCGCCAGAACTACAGCCCACCACAAAATTCCGGCACTTCGGGAGAAAACACCCGGTTCCAGCATCCATCCGGCCCAGAGCAGAAGCGGCAGGATACCGACCAGCGCCATAGACGAAAACTGCTCCCAGCAGAGCGTCTGTATCTGGCCCAGTGTTTCCGCCAGTTCCGCGCCAAACCAGAGCGTCGCCAGCAGGCAGAAGAGCTTTGAGCAGAAGGTGTTTCCGGAAAAGGTGCCCTGTTCCACTTCTGCAAGAGCCAACAGCCGCGAGATCACCGCCAGTGCCAAGGCCATCGGGAGCCCCTGCAACAGCAGCGTCCGTGCAGAGACTGCTTCGCCGGACAGGATGCACTGCCCCATCACGGTGGTCAGAACGCTGAGGGAAACGGCCGCACCGGAAAAGTTCAGCTTTCTCATGGCGCTTTCCTCCGTTTCTGCCAAATGGTAAAGGGGCGGGCTGACAGGGTGCGGTAGGTGCGCCGGGTCACGCCGTCCTGCGAGATTCCCGCCTTGGGGAACGGAAGCGGCGCGCAGTAGGGCACTCCCAGCGCTGAGACCCGTGTCAGCGCCAGCAATACCGCCAGCGCCGCCGTCACAAAGCCCACCGGCCCGGCGATACCTGCCGCCAGCAGGACCAAAAGCCGGAAGATCGTGGCCGCCTCGTACAGCGACGGCACCACGAACACTGCGATGGACGCCACTGCCGCGATCAGGATGACCGGGGTGCTCATCAAGCCGGTGGCGATGGCGGCGTCTCCGATGATGATGGCGGCCACTAAGCTGACCGAATGGCCCAGCGTCTGCGGCATCCTCAGCCCGGCCTCCCGGATGACTTCCAGCAGCAGGATGGCCACCACCATCTCGGCAAACAGCGGCAGCGGGGTCGCCCGCTCCGCCGCTTCGATCTTAAAAAGCAGTTGCGGCGGCATCAGCTCCGGCAGATAGACCGCAAGGCAGACAAAGGCTCCCGGCAGAAAGATGCTCAGGTAGAACGCCCCATACTTTAGCACCCGCAGAAAGGATGCGAAAAAGGCGGGCTGGGCATAATCGTCAAGGCACTCAAAATTTTCGCAGAAGAGGGTCGGCAGGATCATCGCCGACGGGCTTCCGTTGACTAGGATCAGAATTTTCCCCTCGCAGAGCTTTGCAGCGGCCACAGCAGGGCGCTCGGTGTAGCCCACAGGCGAAGCCGTCCTCACCCGGCATGGGAAAAGCCACGGCACGAAATAGCTGGAATCCAACAGCATCTGCGGCCGGGCGCGGCGAAGGGTCTCTTTCACTCGCTCGACGGCGGCGGGCGATGCCTTCCCCTTACAGTAACAGACCGCATACTCCGTTTTCATCTCGCAGTCCGCTTGCCGCACCTCCATGACCAACGCCTCGGTGCGGATGAGCCGCCGCAGCAAGCTCAGGTTGACCCGCAGCAGATCGCTGAAGCCCTCCCGCGAACCCCGGATGTTCCCTTCCCCGGAGGGTTCTTCCACCGAACGATATTTCAGGCTCTGCACCGAAAAAGCAATCCCCTTGGCACAGCCGTCCAAAAGCAGCACCGCCATCCCAGCGGTCAGCCGCTGCATCAGGCTCTCCCAGTCCTCTACCGGGGCACTCTCGGCAGGAAGAGCCGAGTGCTCCCAGAGGAGTTGATATACCCGCTCGCCGCCGGGCGCAGCCTGACCGGAGAGGAGAGGCGGTGTCTGGCGGCTGGCCGCGTCCAGCAGAAGTTCCCACAGGGACTCCAAGCTCGCCATCCCGTCAAAGAGCAAAATTGCGCCCCGGCAGCGGTACAACTCGATCCGCTTCGCATAAAAATCGGCGGAACTGCCCAATCTAGCGTTGAGCGCCGTGAGATTCGTTTCCAGATGTTCGGAAAGCTGCATGGTTCCTTCCCCCTTTTGCCCTAGGGTGCCCGCAGCGGCGGCGGTTATTCCCGCAGGAGGTGTTCGCCTTTGAAATTACTGATCTTTCGCACGATTTTGATCTATCTCTGCGTCCTGTTCGCCATGCGGCTGATGGGCAAGCGGCAGTTGGGAGAATTGCAGCCGGAGGAGCTGGTCTCCACCATCCTCATCTCCAATCTGGCGTCCATCTCCATCGAAAGCGAAGAAGTCCCGGTGACCGCCAGCCTAATTCCGCTCTTCCTGATCGCGGCACTGGAGCTTCTGGGCTCGATTCTGAGCTTCCGGAGCCAGAAATTCTTCAACCTGATGTCCGGGCGGCCCAAGACCGTCATCCTGAACGGAGAGATCGACCAAGACGCCCTGCGCACTCTGCGGCTGACCACCGCCGACCTGATGGAGGCCCTGCGCGGCAAGGATGTCTTCGACCCGCGGGATGTCTCCTACGCCGTCGTGGAGACGAACGGGAACCTTTCGGTGGCGCTCCGGCCCGAAAAGGAAACGACCACCCTCGCAGACCTCCGCCTGAACGCCGAACGAACACAGGCCACCATCCCCTTTGTGCTGGACGGGCAGATACTGGACGACAACCTCCGCTGGTGCGGCAAGGACCGCGCGTGGCTGGAGCGGACCGCCGAGGCAAACACCCTGCTGGTGGAAGAGATCCTGCTGCTCATCGGCAACGACACCGAGGACTATTTTCTTTTGAAAAAGCAGCCGCGCCGCCCGGCGGGAAAGGAGAAGCCATGAAACGCATCTATGCCTGTCTCGCCATCGTGGCGGCGCTGCTCGTCATCGCCTTTTACAGCAGCTTCCGGGTGCAGCAATTCGCCGAGGAGATCTCGGAGGATCTGGACAACGCTATGGAGGCCATCCGGGACGAAGATCTGACCGGTGCGCGGCAAGCCCTTGCCGAAGGGGCAGAGCTGTGCGACCGGATGCGGGAAGGGATGAACCATCTTCTCCGCACCGAAGACTTCACCGAGCTGGAAGCCGCCCTCCGCGCGGCGGACGGCCACTTGGAGTGGAATGCTCCGGAGGAAGCCTTCGGTGAGCTGCGCCGCGCACAGGTTCAGGTCGAAACGCTGGCGTGGCTGGCCCAACGCATCATCTGAACGCAAAAAAGCGCACCGCCCACCCGCTTGGAAAACCAAACGGAGGCAGTGCGCTTTTGCCTATTCAATGATTACTTGCTGCGATTTCCCATCAGCTTTTTCAGTTCATTGAAAAAGCTTTCGACATCCGCAAACTGCTGGTAAACCGAGGCGAAGCGGACATAGGCCACCTCGTCGATCTGCTTCAATTCCTGCATGGTCAGCTCGCCGATCCGGACGCTGGTCACCTCACGGTCATAAGAACTCATGAGGGTCTGCTCGATGCTGCTGACGGCCCGCTCCAGCGTTTCGAAGCTGACGGGGCGCTTGGCACAGGCGCGAAGCATGGCATTGAGGAGTTTCTGCCGATCGAAGGGCTCGCGGGAGTTGTCCTTTTTAATGACGATCAGCGGGACGGTCTCCACCACCTCGTAGGTCGTGAACCGCATATGGCAGCGCAGACACTCCCGGCGGCGGCGGATGCGCTCGCCGTCTTCGGTCGGGCGGGAATCAATGACCTTGGATTCCTCATCGCCGCAATAGGGACATTTCATGGTTTGTTCCTCCTGATGTTGGTCACGGTCAAGTTCGGGCGAAGATCAAGCGTTCTTCTTGCCCTTGCGCTCGCTCCACAGCACCCACGCGGAGGTGGAAACGCACAGCGAAGTGTACACGCCGCTGACCATACCCATCATCAGCGGGAAAGCAAAGGTGAAGATACTGTCCAGACCATAGAGCTTGGAGATGACGCACATCACACCCAGCGCCATCACGGTGGTGATGGTGGTGATGAGGGTGCGGCGGGCCGACTGGTTGACCGAATGGTTGACCAGCTCCTCGAAGGAAGTCTTCTTGCCCATCAGCGCGCGGTTCTCACGGATACGGTCATAGACAACGACGGTATCGTTGATGGAGTAGCCCAGAATGGTCAGCATGGCCGCGATGAAGTTGCCGTCCAGCGGGGTGCGCAGAAGCACGAAGGTGCCGAACACCACCATCAGGTCGTTCAGCAGGGCCAGAACGGCCATCATGCCGCCGGTCAGGCCGCCGATCTTCTTGAAGCGGATGCCGATGTACAGCAGGATCAGGATCAGCGCAAAGACCACCGCGACCAGACTCTTCTGCAGGAACTTGGTGCCCATGGCGGCGCTGACGTTGCTGAGCGAGAGCTGGGCAAAGGCGTTGTCCGGGTACGTCTCGTTCAGGGAGTCCAGCAGGTTTTCCACCTGATCGGTGGTCACGGTCTCGTTGCCGGGCATCGAGATCTTCAGGGTCTGCTCGCCCGTGGCGACGTTCTCGCCGCTCTGCAAAGTCAGGTCATTGCTGCCCAGCGCAGCGGAAGCGGTCTTCTGCACCTCGGAGGTGGTGAACTCGCCCTCATAGCTCAGGGTGATCATGGCACCACCGGTGAACTCGGTATCCAGACGGACGCCGAACACCACGGCACAGAGCAGGATAACCGCCATCAGGCAGGCGGAAAAGGTCAGGAAACGCTTGCGCAGCGCCACAAAGTTGATGGGCTTCTTCTCTGCGGGCTCCGTGCCGGGCTTGTCCGCACCATAGAGCCACGGGTTCCGCAGAGCCTTGAGGGCCGCCGCACCGCGGATCATCACGCGGGTCGCAAAAACGCCGAAGACAAAGTTCAGCAGCACGCCGGTGAGCAGCGTGTAGCCGAAGGCGTAGATCGTACCCGCCGTGGACGGACCAAAGGCAAAGAACACAAAGTGCAGGGCCTTGGCGAAGAAACCATCCGACGGGCCGAAGGCGCCCATCAGGACGATGGCGACGATGACGATGGTCACGTTGCCGTCGATGATGGGGGTCAAACCGCGGGCAAAGCCGCTCTTGAGGGCACCGTCCAGCGATTTGCCGCTGCGAAGCTCTTCCTTGATGCGCTCGGCCGTGATGACGTTGGCGTCAACGCCCATGCCGATGGCAAGGATGATGCCCGCGATGCCGGGCAGCGTCAGGGTGAAGCTCTCAAACACGGAGAAGTAACCGGAGACAAAGGCCAGCGTAGCAGCCACCTGACCGGCCAGCGCGATGCACGCAAGGAAGCCGGGCAGACGGTACAGCACCGTCATCAGGACCACGATGAGGGCAAAGGCGATGAGGCCGGCCAGCACCATGGCGCTCAGGCTGTTCTCACCGAGGCTGGGGCTGATGGTCGAATAGCTGTCCACCGTCAGCGCAAAAGGCAGCGAGCCGGAGTTGATCTGGCGCGCCATCTTGACCACATCCTCCTGCGTGAAGGGGTTGGCCGCGGAGCTGGTGATGATGGCGGAGCCATCGGTGATGGCCGCGTTGACGGATGCCGTGCTCACGTTCTCATCGTCCAGCCAGATGCTGATGGTGCCGCTGCTCTGGTAGAGCTTGGTGGTGGCATCACCAAAGGCTTTGGCACCTTCATCGGTGAACTTGAGGGCGACGTAGTATTCCGACGAACTGCCGTTCACCGGGCCATACTGCGCCGCAGCGCTCTCGACCATGGAGCCGTCCAAGATCAGCTCGCCGTCCGCACTGCTTCCCTCCCGGAAGGTCAGATAAGCGGTGGTGCCGATCTCTTCGATGGCCGCTTCGGGGTCGAAATCTGTCTCGCCGGACTGCCACGGGAATTCGAGGATCAGCCGGTCGGAGTCATAGTCCACGTACAGCTCGTAATCGGTCACATTCAGGGCGACCAGACGGTTCTCAATGACGAGCTGCGCGGCGTCCAGCTGGTCGTCGGTGGCATCGTAGCCGTCCGATGGTCCAAACGTCACGTTGACGCCGCCTTTGATATCCACGCCGAAGCGGATATCCTGCGCGCCCTTGATGTAGGTCTTGGTCACATCGCCATACTTGACCGCAACGCCAAAGAACGCCGTGTAGACGAACGCCGCGATCAGGAGCACCGTGACAACAAGCTGCCATGCTTTGCCTTTAGTCTTCATAAAAATCGGGAAACCTCCAAATATAATAAACCTCCGCCGTGCGGCAACGGCTGCCGCGCGGGGAGATTTTCAACAACAGGAATGCTTACGCCTTTTCCGCCAGCAGCTTTTCCACCGTAGCCAGCTTCACGCAGACACACAGCAGGTCGGAAGCGGTCTCCACTTCATCTAGGCTGGGATAAGTCGGCGCAATGCGCAGGTGGGAGTCCTCCGGGTCCTTGTGGTAGGGGTAAGCGGAACCGGCACCGGTCAGGGTCAGGCCGCACTCTTTGCAGAGGGCCGCCACCCGCTTTGCGCAGCCGGGCATGACGTACAGGCTGATAAAGTAGCCGCCCTTGGGGTTGGTCCAGTGGGCGATGTTGCCGCAGGGCGTCAATTCCTCGGTGAAAGCGGTCTTCACGGCGTCAAAGCAGGGCACCAGACGACGGCGATGCTTTGCCATATGGGCCAGAACGCCTTCCTTGTTCTTCAGGAAGCGGACATGGCGCAGCTGGTTCATCTTGTCGTAGCTGATGATCATCACCGAGAAGCGCTTGCACATATACTTCATGGAGTTCTCGCTGCAGGCAATGGCTGAGACGCCCGCACCGGGGAAGGTGATCTTACTGGTGGACGTGAACATGAAAACGCGATCCTGCGTGCCGTACTTCTTGCACTCGTTCAGCAGAACAGGCGTCTCGATGATCTCGTCGGTCAGGTGATGGACGATGTACGCCTCATCCCAGAAGATCTTGAAATCGGGGGCGGCGGTCTTCATCTTCGCAAAACGCTCGATGGTCTCATCGCTGTAGGTGTAGCCATCGGGGTTGGAATACTGGGGCACGCACCAGATGCCCTTGATGGTGTCATCCTTGGCCACCAGATCTTCCACGATGTCCATATCCGGGCCATCGGGGGTCATGGGGACGCTGATGAGCTCAAAACCGAACTCCTCGGTAATCGCAAAATGGCGGTCATAGCCGGGCACCGGGCAGAGGAACTTGCGCTTCTCCACCTGAGACCACGGGCAGGGAGACTCCGGGAAGCCGAACACATAGCCGATGTTGATGAGGTTGTACATCAGCTGCAGGCTGGAGTTGCCGCCCACAAAGACCTCTTCGGGCTTGACGCCGAAGATATCCGCGAACAGAACGCGGGCTTCGTGCAGACCCTCCAGATCACCGTAGTTGCGGGCATCGGTGCCGGCGTCGGTGGTGTAATCGGTCATCTGCAGCAGACCCATAGCCAGATCCATCTGGTGAGGGCCGGGCTTGCCGCGGGCCATGTTCAGCTTCAGCTGCATATCCTGAAACTTCTTGTACTGCTCTTTCAGCTTTTCCTGCTCAGCTACGAGCTCGTCGCGGTTCATCTCAAAATAATTTGCCATTGAAAACACACTCCTTTATCGTACTTCCTGTTCCCACAGTGTCCGGGAGAGCGGCTTACCGGAAAGTCCTGCCAGAGAGCGTTCCCACCGCAGTCGTCCAGACTTTAATATTATAGCTCATATCCCGCATGAAAACAAGCATATCTCAAAAAAAGCCCTGCTAAAAGCCGAAGCTCTCAGCAGGGCGTCCACCCCAAGCGGGCTGCAAAGGCAGCGCTCAGCTCAGGGAGGTCAGGTTCTTATAGCGTTTGCGGACCGCGCCGTATTCCAGCTTCGGCTCGCCGCCGTTCACGGTGTCCTCGTCGATGGTCACACGGATGATGGTGGCATCGCTGGGGACTTTGTACATGATGGGCATCAGGATGCTCTCCATCACGCTGCGCAGACCACGGGCACCGGTCTTCCGCTCGATGGTCTTGCGGGCGATGGCATGGAGGGCCTCGTCGGTGATCTCCAGCTCCACGTTGTCCATATTCAGCAGCTCTTTGTACTGCTTGACCAGACTGTTGCGGGGCTCCTTCAGCACGCGGACCAGTGCATCCTCGTCCAGATCGTCCAGCACGGTGATGACCGGCAGACGGCCGATCAGCTCCGGGATGAGGCCGAACTTGACCAGATCGTGCGGTTCCACCTTGCGCAGCAGGGCCTTTTGGAAATCGTCGGAGTTGTCCTTCAGGGAGCTGCCGAAGCCCAGCGCGGACTTATCGGTGCGGCGCTGAATGTACTTGTCCAGTCCATCAAAGGCACCGCCGCAGATGAAGAGGATGTTGGTGGTATCGATCTGGATGAACTCCTGCTGCGGGTGCTTGCGGCCGCCCTGCGGCGGGACATTGCTAACCGTGCCTTCCAAGATCTTCAGCAGCGCCTGCTGCACGCCCTCGCCGCCCACATCGCGGGTGATGGAAGGGTTCTCGCTTTTGCGGGTGATCTTGTCGATCTCATCGATATAGATGATGCCGATCTGAGCCTTCTGCACGTCGAAATCCGCTGCCTGCAAGAGCTTGAGCAGGATGTTCTCCACGTCCTCGCCAACATAACCGGCCTCGGTGAGGGTGGTGGCGTCCGCGATGGCGAAGGGCACGCCCAGCATCTTAGCCAGCGTCTGTGCCAGCAGCGTCTTGCCGACGCCGGAGGGGCCGAGGAGCAGGACGTTGGACTTTTGCAGTTCCACGTCCGTGCCCTTGCCACTCAGGATGCGCTTGTAGTGGTTGTAGACGGAGACCGCCAGCACACGCTTGGCCTCGTCCTGCCCGATGACGTACTGATCCAGACCGTCCTTGATCTCCTCCGGGGTCAGGATGTTGACCGAGAGACCGTCCGTCGCCTGTACGTGGGCACGGCTCGCGCCGTCGCGGTTCGGGCGGTTTGCGCCCGGATGCTCCGGCTTGTCCGAGAGCAGGTCATAGCACAGGCCGATGCACTCGCTGCAGATGTTGACACCGGGGCCAATGATCATCCGCTCCACTTCGTCCTGATGCTTGCCGCAGAAACTGCAAACCAGATCTTTTTCGTTTTTATCTCTGCCGGAATTGTTGTTTGCCATAGCCGTTTTTCCTTATTCTGGGTCGTCTGACGCAGCAAGGGTCTCCCCCGCTGCGCCGATTGGTTTCAGCGATTCCTTAGCGGTGGGTGATGACCTCATCGATCAGGCCGTATTCCTTTGCCTGCTGGGCGGACATATAGTTGTCGCGCTCCGTATCCAGCTGCAGCTTTTCCAGCGGCTGACCGGTGTACTCGCTGAGCATCCGGTTCATCTTGTCGCGGATATAGACCATGTGCTCGGCATGGATCTTGATGTCCGTGGTCTGGCCGGAAAGGCCGCCGTTCTGGCCGCCTGCAATGAGCGGCTGGTGGATCATGATCTCTGCGTTGGGCAGCGCAAAGCGCTTGCCCTTGGTGCCGCTGGCCAGCAGGAAGGCACCCATGGAAGCAGCCATGCCCATGCAGATGGTGGAAACATCGCACTTGATATACCGCATGGTGTCATGGATGGCCATGCCCGCGCTGATGGAGCCGCCGGGGCTGTTGATATACAGGCTGATATCCTTATCCGGGTCCTGCCCTTCCAGATACAGCAGCTGCGCCACAACAAGGCTGGCCGTGGTATCGTTGACATCCTCGCTCAGCACGATGATGCGGTCGTTCAGCAGACGGGAGAAAATGTCATAGGACCGCTCGCCGTGTGCCGACTGTTCAACAACATAAGGAACAAAACTCATAAAGTTCGCCTCCTAGAAATCGAAATAATGGTATCTGCAAAATTGACCGATACGGCAAAAGAAACAGGGCCGTATCGGTCAATTTTAACTACCTTTGCTTACAAAACAGCGTGCTGCCGTTTCATAACTGCGGCCTTGGAAGCTGAGATCACTCAGCGTCCTCGGTCTTCTCGGCCTCAGCAGCCTTTTCCACGATGTTGGCGTGGCTCTTGATGAAGTCGATGGCCTTGTTGACGGCCAGATCCTTCTTCAGATCCTCGACGTTGACCAGCTCACGGACCTTGTCCTCTTCCATCTTGTACTGGTCAGCGATGCGCTTGATCTCAGCGGAAACTTCCTCCTCGGAAGCCTCGATGTTCTCAGCAGCGGCAACAGCCTCCAGAGCCAGACGGATCTTGACCTGCTTCTCAGCCTGCGGCATGAAGGAAGCGCGGAACTGATCGACGGTCTGACCCATATACTTCAGGTAGTCTTCCAGACGCAGACCCTGCTGCTCCACACGGAAGGCGAAGTCGTTGACCATCTCGTCCATGCGGGCATCGTACATAGCCTGAGGGATCTCAGCTTCCATGCCGTCGATGACCTGATCGACCAGAGCGTTCTCAACAGCCAGATCGTCCTGCTTGTCGAGCTGCTCCTGATTGTTCTTGCGGATGGACTCCTTAAAAGCGTCCAGCGTGTCGTACTCGGAGACGTCCTTTGCCAGCTCGTCGTCCAGAGCGGGCAGCTCCTTGTACTTGACCTCGTGCAGCTTGATCTTGAAGACAGCTTCCTTGCCTGCCAGCTCAGCAGCCTGATACTCGGTGGGGAAGGTCACGTTGACATCGAACTCCTCGCCAGCGGAATGGCCGACGATCTGATCCTCGAAGCCGGGGATGAAGGAGCCGCTGCCCAGAGTCAGGCTGTAGTGCTCTGCCTTGCCGCCATCGAAAGCAACGCCATCGACGAAGCCCTCGAAGTCGATATCGGTGATGTCGCCGTTCTGTGCAGCGCCCTCACGGGTCAGCTCACGGGCATTGCGCTCCTGCACACGCTTCAGCTCAGCGTCCACAGCCTCATCGGTAACAGTATGGACCGTCTTCTCCACGGTCAGACCGGAATAATTGCCGACCTTGACTTCGGGCTTGACAGCGACCTTCACGGTCAGGGTAGCACCCTCGGTCTCGCTTGCGGAATCAACGGTGACCTCCGGGCGGCCAACAGGCTCAACGCCAGCTTCCTTGACGGCTGCCTCGTAAGCTTCGGGGAACAGCTCGTTGATGGCGTCATAGGTAAAGACATCAGCGCCGTACATCTTCTCGATCAGAGCACGGGGAGCCTTGCCCTTACGGAAGCCGGGCACAGAGTACTTCTTGCCCTCCTTCTTGAAGACGTCGGCAACTGCAGCCTTGAAGGCCTCAGCGTCAACAGAGAACTGCAGCTCTGCCATGCTCTTTTCGAGCTTTTCGCACTTGATGAAATTCATTTGTGTATCCTCCACTCAAAAATTCTATTGCGTTGGGGCGGGTGGACCCGCCTCCTGCAACCGCGCACCGCGTCCTAGCTGTTTGCGAAATGCGGGGACGCGCGCGCTCAATTGGGTGCAACAATCGCGTCAAAACTTATTATAGCACGTTCCAGACACAATTGCCAGCCCAAATTTTGACTTTTTGTTCTTTTTGCCCGCGCGGTCCGCCTTTAATTGATGCGGTACGGGCAGAAACGCAGCCCATCCGCGCTGACGAGCTTGTATTGGATGCCGTCCACATTTCCCTGCACTGCATACCGGATGGCGTTGCCGTGCAGATGACCGTAGAAACAGCGTTTGATGCCGTATTCCTTCAGCGTCGCCACGATCTCCGGGGCGCTGGTGCCGGTGTAGACCGGCGGATAATGCAGAAACACGAGCTTTTCAAGGCCCGGCTCTGCGGCATCCAAGCTCATTTTCAGCCGCCCGATCTCCCGGTTCATCACCTTTTCGTCGTGGGGTTCCCCCACATCGAACAGCCAGCCCCGCGTGCCGCACAGAGCGTACCCTTCCACGGTGTAGGAGTTGTTGTGCAGGATGTGCAGGGTATCGAAGCCTTCCGCTTTTAAGTAAGCGTTCATCTTGTTGGCCGTAGTCCACCAGTAATCGTGGTTGCCCTTCATGATGAGCTTCTGACCCGGAAGCTGCTGCAGAAATTCAAAATCCTTGCGGGTATCGGTCAGGCGCATGGCCCAGCTGATATCCCCCGCCAGCACGATGGTATCCTGCGGGGTGATCAGCTTGCGCCAGTTGCGCTCCAGCCGCTCCACGTAGCCATCCCACCCCGGAAAAATATCCATGGGCTTGGATCCGCCGAGGGAGAGATGGGTATCGCCAAGCACATAAAGTGCCATTCTGTTACTCCTGTTCTAACGTTGCATCACGCCTGATAGCTCAGCGCCACCTGTGCGATCTGCTCCGGGTCGATGACGGTGTTGAAGCGCTCGGCCTTCCGGCGCAGCGCCGACAAGCTGGCCGGTGCGGTGCGGCCGGTGATCTCTTCCAGCTGCTGCATGGCCTCGAAATCGTTGGCCGGTGCGGTCTGGCCCAGCGCTTCCAGCACACTGCGGGGGAACTTGAAGGGCGATGCGGTGGAGAGCACCACCATGGGCACGCCGTCCCGCTTGTGCTGCGCGGCCACATGGAAGGCCACTGCCGTGTGAGTATCGCAAAGGTAGCCGTCCCGTTCGTAGCGGGCGCGGATCTCCCCTGCCACCTGCTCCTCGCTGCTCCAGCCGCACGCGAAGCTCTCCTGAATGGTCCGGAGTGTTTCGGGGCGGACGGTGTAGCTGCCGGTCTCGGCGAGGCTCTTCATCAGCGCGGCCACCTCGGTATCGCTGCCGGTGACGTGGTAGAGCAGACGCTCCAGATTCGACGAGACCAGAATATCCATGCTGGGCGAAGTGGTCTTGAAGAACTCCCGCTTGGCCGTATACGTGCCGGTAGTGAGGAAGTCCGTCAAGACGTTGTTCTCGTTGGACGCGCAGACCAGCTTGCCCACAGGCAGACCCATCTGCTTGGCATAATAGCCCGCAAGGATGTCGCCGAAGTTGCCGGTGGGGACGCAGAAGTCCACCTTGTCGCCAAAGGCGATCTTTCCGGCCTTGAGCAGCTGGGCATAGGCCGCGAAGTAGTAGACGATCTGCGGCACCAGACGGCCCCAGTTGATCGAATTGGCACTGGACAGGCGGATATTCCGCTTTGCCAGCTCTGCCGCGATGGCCCCATCGCCGAAGACCCGCTTCACGCCGGTCTGGGCATCGTCAAAATTGCCACGCACGGCGTAGACGGCGACATTTTTGCCCTCCTGCGTTGCCATCTGCAGACGCTGGATCTCGCTGGTGCCGCCCGTGGGGAAGAAGACTGCGATCTCCACACCGGGGATATCGTGGTAGCCGTCCAGTGCGGCCTTGCCGGTATCGCCGCTGGTCGCCACGAGGATCAGGGTCTTCTCGGTGCGGTTCAGATTCTTTTTTGCCTCCACCAAAAGCTTCGGCATGAGTTGGAGGGCGTAATCCTTGAACGCACAGGTCGGGCCGTGCCACAGCTCCAGCGAATACACGCTGTCGGACACCGGGGCCAGATACCCTGCCTTGCCGCCGAAGGCTTCCCCATAAGTGGCCTTCGCCGCCTCGGCGAGGAACTGCTGTGAATAATCGGTCAGGTACTGCCCCACGATGGCCGCTGCCATTTCGGGGTATTCCAGCCCACAGATCGCTTGGACATCCACCTGCGGAAAGCTCTGCGGAACAAACAAACCGCCCTCGTCGGACAGGCCCTGTGCAATGGCCTGAGACGCACTTACCACACGGTTCCGGTCTCTCGTGCTGAAAAACTGCATTGTCGTCGCTCCTTTTCGTCCGCGGGCCCACAATGGCCCTTTTTTGATGGCAGCGGCAAACGCCATTTTCTGCCTTTTCCCACCGGTGCACCCCGTTTATGCGGTAAATGCACCCTTTATAATATGTACCATCCAGCGCCCGCTGTCAAGAGGGGTGACCTCCGCCACGTCAAAACGGGCGGGTTCATCGCTTTGGCCGGTCTGCTGGAGATAATATTTTGCGGCACGGATGAGTTTGCGCTGCTTGGCTAAGGTCACAGCCTCCGCCGGGCTGGCCAATGGGTCCGGGCTGCGGGTCTTGACCTCGCACAGAACGATGGTACCGTCCGGCTCCCGCAGGATGAGGTCGATCTCCCCCATCTTGACGCGGTAATTGTGGACCAGCAGCGTACAGCCCTGTTTTTGGTAATAGCGCGCCGCCACGGCTTCGCCCCTGCGGCCGAGATCGGCCCGGCTCATCACTTGCCCTCCGGCCAGTAGCCCTGCTTTTTAAGGAAGCTGCGGCGGTAGAACGGCTGGATGCCGTACTGCGCGATCAGCTCATAGTGGAGCTTGGTCGGGTAGCCCTTGTGCTTTGCAAGCTGATACTGGGGGTACTGCCTGTCCAGCTCCATCATATAGCGGTCCCGGCTGACCTTCGCCAGCACGGACGCCGCGCCGATGCTGGCGCTGGTGGCGTCGCCCTTGACCACCGGCTGCGCGGGCATGGTCAGCCCGACCGGAGCGCGGTTGCCGTCAATGAGGACGAGGTTCGGCACGATGTCCAGCCCTTCCACGGCCTGACGCATCCCGCCCATGGTGGCGTTGAGGATGTTGTCGCGGTCGATGATGTCCGGCCCCACGAACACGATCTTGTAGGCCAGTGCCTTTTCCACGATCTCGTCAAACAGAGCTTCCCGCTTTTTCTCGGTCAGCTTTTTGGAGTCGTTGATGCCGTAGACCGGATGCTCCGGGTCGAGGATGCACGCCGCCACGCAGACGGGGCCGCACAGCGGGCCGCGCCCGGCTTCGTCCACCCCGGCAAAACAGCCGTACTGGGCCCGGACGTCGGCGTCATACGCATAGAGAGGTGCGGAGATCTCTTCGTCGGAGCGCCGTTTCATTCGTCGTCCTCCTCCGCAAAATCCACGAGGTCGTCCCGCTGGGGCGGGCGCTCCAGCGAGATGCGGCCCCACTTGCAGGCGCGGAACTCATCCACCAGCATGACTGCACAGCGCTCGGTGTTCACCTCGCCGCCCCGCACCAGCAAGCCGCGCTTCCGGCCAATGGCTTCCATCAGCTCGTAGGGCGGCAGTGCCAGCGTCTCGGCGTCCAGCTTGTAGCGCTGGGCCACCAAGTCGGGGTAGTTGCGGCGCACCTCGTCCAGCAGGTTCATCGCCAGCTCCTCTACGTCAAGGATATCGTCCTTGATGGAGCCGATGAAGGCCAGATTGGAGGCCGTCGCCTTGGAATCGAACTTTTTCCAGAGCACGCCGGGCATATCCAGCAGATCAAACTTTTCGGTGCTGACCCACTGCTTGCCCTTGGTTACACCGGGGCGGTCGGCGGCTTTGGCGCGGGCCGAGCCCGCAAAGGTGTTGATGAAGGTGGACTTGCCGACGTTGGGGATGCCGCAGAGCATCACCTGCGTCTTTGCGCCGCCCATGCCGCGCACCTGACGGCGCTCCAAAAGGCCCGCCAGTTCTTTTTCGATGGCGGTCTGGACGGCCTTGGTGCCGCCCTTCTGCTTGGCGCTGATGGCGACGCAGCCCGCATCCGCCGCGCGGAAGTAGCGGATCCACTCCTCCGTCACAGCCGGATCGGCCAGATCGGCCTTGTTCAGCGCGTAGAGCTTGGGTTTCCGGGCCGTGATCCGCTCGATCTCCGGGTTCAGGCTGGAAAGCGGGATGCGGGCGTCCAGCAGCACGAGGCTGGCGTCTACGTGCTGGATCTCCTGCTCCATCATCCGCAGGGTCTTGGTCATATGGCCGGGGAACCACTGGATGTTATATTGGTTTGCAAACCGGGTGTCCTGATTGTTCATTTTACCACTCCAAAATCCGAAAAGGGCAGAAAGCAGACCAGTACCTTGCCCAGAATATCACGTTCGTCGATGCAGCCCACATAGGAAGAGCGGCTGTCCAGCGAATTGTTGCGGTTGTCCCCCATCACGAAGACAGTGCCCTCCGGCACGGTGTAGGGAAACTCCACATCGTAGCCGAGGTAAGTCGGCTCGGCAATGTAATCTTCGTCCAGCACCTCGCCGTTGACGGTGACGGTGCCGCTGGCATAATCGATGCTGATGGTGTCGCCGCCCTTGGCGATGACCCGCTTGACCAGCGGCTTGCCGTAGGCCGTGTAGCTGTCCACGATGACGACATCGCCCCGCTGGGGTTCGTACCCCGCGCCCCAGACGATGAGCTTATCGCCGTTTTGCAAGGTGGGCACCATGGACGCGCCGTCCACCTGAATGATCCGGAAAAAGAACGAAAAAACCAGCACCAGCACCAGCGCAGCCGAGATCAGCGCCTCGTACCACTCAAATGCTCCTTGGCCCTTGGCTGCTGCGGGCTGTGCCGCCGTTTGCTTTTCCATATCCCGATGCACCTCTCAATCCAGTTTGCCGGACAAACCCGACAAATAAAGAAAAAAGGGACAACAAGTTGTCCCTTTCTTCCCGTTTACGCGGGGATCATCAAATATCGCTCTTGACCTTGGCAGCCTTGCCGGTACGGCCACGCAGATAGAACAGCTTCGCGCGGCGGACCTTGCCCTTGCGGACAACAGTGACCTTCTCAACGAAGGGGCTGTTGATGGGGAAGACACGCTCGATGCCAACACCGTAAGCCACGCGGCGAACGGTGAAGGTCTCTGCAACGCCGCCGTGCTTCTTAGCGATGACAGTGCCCTCAAAGGCCTGAATGCGCTCACGGTCGCCGTCCTTGATACGAACATCAACGCGGACGGTATCGCCAACGTTGAACTGAGGCTTTTCAGCCTTGATGCTGCCTTCAGAAATAATCTTCAGTGCGTCCATTTTTGAATCCTCCATTTGTTTTTAGACGTTCATACACGGCTCCTTGCCGTCAGAGGACCGCCCGTTTAATGAGTTGTGTCATTAACCCCGCTGTGGTTTCAGCGGACACTAACGCCTTAATAGGATAGCACAAAACGCCCGCAAATGCAAGCGATTTGCCCAAAATAATCCCAAAATTTTTCCGTTCTGCCCAAAAGACGTTCTTCCGGCCCGGTGCTCAGGCGAAAAGCGTCTTTTCAGCGGTCAGGAACTTCGTGCGCAGGATGTTGGCCGCTGCCGCCGGGACACCGAGGTGCTCTTCCAGCGCCGCCGTCAAAAGCGAGGGATTCAGGGTCAGGTCCTGCGAAGCGGGCAGACAGATCTCAAACTGCACCCGCTCCCCCGCTTCCGTCAATTCCAGCGCGGGGATATGCTCCTTCAGCTCCACGGTCTTGGTGTTCCGCTTGCTCTTTTTTTCCACCGGAACGCTTTCCAGCGCGTTGTACTGCGTCAGCTTTTCCGCCTCGGCGGCCAGGTAGCTGATCTCATAGCACGCATAGGCGATGAGGTCGGCTTTCATCTCCACCGGGGCCACTTTGGTGACCACGATGCCGGCGGGCATGATGGCATTGAGGGCCGTCTTCCAATGCTCAAAATCGGGCTGTTCCGCTTCGGTCTTGACGTCCACACACTCGCACTCGCTCTCCTGCCCCAGCGAAAGCGGACAGGCGAAGGTCATATAGATATGGGGGTTGAATCCCAGCGTATGCCACACCGGCAGCCCGCTGCGCTTGAGGATCCGCTGCATCACCCGCTGCATGTCCAGCAGCGAGATGTAGGAGGCCTCATTTTTCTTTTCAAACGAGATTCTGACTGTAATCAAAGCAGGGACCTCCTAACAGATGGTTGGCACCGCAGCCGTGGCATGCGCGGTTGCAGGGCTGGGTGGTCTGGGCTGCAAGGGCCTTCTGGTACTCGCGCACCAGATACTCGTGGGTCACGCCGTAATCCATGTGGCTCCACGGGGTCACTTCGTCCAGCCCGATGGGGCGCTGGCAGTAGAAGAACGGATCCACGCCGAGGTCTTCGAAGGTCTGCATCCACGTGTCATACCGGAAGCACTCGTCCCAGCCGTCGAAGTAGCAGCCGCGCTTGTAGGCTTCGAGGATGACCGGAGCCAAGCGGCGGTCGCCCTTGGCGAAGACGCCCTCAAGGAAGCTGGTCTTGCTGTCGTGGTAGTTGACCTTGATCTTCCGGCTGCGGGCGCGGGCACACTCCACCAGATGCTTCTGCTTTTCGCGCAGCATCTCCTCGGTGTCCATGGGCACGAACTGGAAGGGGGTGTGGGGCTTGGGGACAAAGCAGGAGCAGCTGATGGTCACCTGCACGCCGCGGCCCTTGGCGTGGGGGGTGTTGTAGTACAGGTCCACGACTTTCTGGGCCGTTTCGGCAATGCCCTCGATGTCCTCCATCGTCTCGGTGGGAAGGCCCATCATGAAGTAGAGCTTGACCGACGAATAGCCGTTGGCAAAGGCGATGGAGCAGGTCTTTTCGATCTCGTCCCACGTGACGTTCTTGTTGATGACGTCGCGCAGACGCTGGGTGCCCGCCTCGGCGGCAAAGGTCAGGCCGCTCTTGCGCACCTTGGTGGTTTTTTCGATGAGGCTCTGGGAGAAGTTGTCCATTCGCAGAGAGGGCAGCGACAGGCTGACGTGCTCTTCCGGGGCCCACTCGTTCAAATCGTCCAGCAGCTCTTCGAGCTGGCTGTGGTCGGAGGTGGACAGGCTGGAAAGGCTCAGCTCCTCATAGCCGGTATTGGCGCACAGGTCCTGCGCAGCCTTGTTCAGCAGGTTCGCGTCCCGCTGGCGCATGGGGCGGTACAGGAAACCCGCCTGACAGAACCGGCAGCCGCGCACGCAGCCGCGCAGCACCTCGATGCTGGCGCGATCCTGAATGGCACCCACCATCGGCACAACGAAGTTCGTCGGGGGCGCAAAATCGTTCAGATCCTTGATGATGGCCTTGGTGATCACTGCCGGGATGCCCGGCTCGTTGGGGGTGATGGACTTCACCCGGCCATCCTCGTAATAGTTCACATCATAGAAGGCCGGGATATAGATGCCGGGGATCTTCGCGATGCGCCGCAGCAGTTCCTTTTTGGGAACGCCGCCCTCTTTTTTCGCCTTCTCGATCTCGGCGCAGATGCCGGGCAGTTGGTTCTCGCCCTCACCCAGCTGGATGACGTCGAAGAAGTCCGCAATGGGTTCCGAGTTGCACGCGCAGGGGCCGCCCGCCACGATCAGCGGCCAGCTTTCATCGCGGTCCTTGGCGTAGAACGGGATGTGCGCAAGATCCAGCATGGCCAGAATGTTGGTGTAGGAAAGCTCGTATTGCAGCGTAAAGCCCACCGCATCAAAAGCGGTCAGCGGGTCCTTGCTCTCCATGGTGTAAAGGGGCAGATCCAGCCGCTCCATTTCGGCCTTCATATCCAGCCACGGCATGAACGCGCGCTCGCACCACCAGTTTTCGTGGCTGTTGAGCAGCTCGTACAGAATCTTTTCGCCGAGGAAGGACATGCCCACCTCGTAGGTATCCGGGAAGCAGAACGCAAACCGGACATCCATCTTTTCCTTCTCTTTATACACGCTGCCCGGCTCGCCGCCCGTATAACGGCCCGGCTTCTGCACCCGGCCCAGCGCTTCCTTCAGTTTCGGATCAAACATCAGGTTCCTCCATTGACAGAACATTATTCTTGAACTTTTCTATTTTACCTGATTTCGCGGGGAATTGCAATCCTTCTTTTTGCGGTGTGCCAGCTCCCACAGCGCCGCCGCCATCTGCGCCCCATCCAGCGGCGGGATGGGCAGAAGGTTGAACGCCCCGGTCAGAAGGTTTGCGGCGAGAAAAGCGCTGCCCCGGATGGTGGCGGCATCGGACAGTTTCCCGGCCCAGAGCGCCGCCAGCAGGGCGTTCGTCAACGGACCTGCCGCCGCCAGCCAGAAGGTCTGCTGCGGCATCAGAGCTTTGCCGCGGGTGCGCATACAAAAGCCGGTCATGTTCACTTCCAGCGTTGGCATCTCATGGAGCATGGCAAGATACGCCGCCACATGCCCGCATTCGTGGAGGAACGCCGCCCACAGCCCGATGCGCAGAAAGCCGCTGGCGTCGAACCAGAGCAGTCCATATAGGACGCCGCAGAGCAGCACCGGGTCCCGGAACACAAACGGCCCGGCCCGGAGCGTCCGCTTCATGGCAGAGGAAGGGAGGCGGCGGGGTCCTGCCGGACGCCCTGCGCCAAAAATTCAAAGTGTAGGTGCGGCCCCGTCGCCCGGCCCGTCTGCCCGGCGGTGCCGAGGCACTCCCCCGCCCGGACGACTTCCCCGGCCCGGACGTAGAGATACTGCATATGGGCATAGATCGTTTCCTGCCCGTCGGCGTGGGAAAGGCAGAGGTAGTTGCCGTAGGTCGCGCTGCGGCGGGCGGCGGTCACGGTACCCGCCAGCGCCGCCAACACCGGGGTTCCCTCTGCACAGGCAAGGTCCACGCCCCGGTGGAAGGTCTCGTCTCCGGTGAAGGGGTCTTCCCGCCAGCCGTAGGCATCCGAAAGCCAGCAGCTCCCCGCCAGCGGGAAAGTCAGCGCCTGCGTGGGCTTGGCCGCCTTGAGCGATGTTCCCGCCGGGGCCCGCTGTGCCGCTTTCGCACAGGCCGGAAGCAGGACCCCCGCCAGCAGCCCAAAGAGCAGCGCCGCTAATATCCCCACCGCTGCGCCCCTTCGAATGATTTTCAACACCCCTGCTCGTCCTGCTTTTCTCTGCATCGTCTTGTTCCTCCGTCGGAACAGTGTATGCTGCGGCAAGGCGGCTGAGAACGCAAAAACACCCGCAAGTCTCCCTGCGGGTGTCGGTTCCCTTATCTTCTTCTGGGGCGGAACCAGTTGTGGATCCGCTCAAAAAAGCTCTGACGCCCGTGCGATTCCGTGTGCGGTGCCGGGCTTTGGGCCACAGGGTGCGGCTTTTCCGGGGCGGGCGGCACAGGCTGCGGCGCTTCGGGGGCCGGAGCCGGCTTCGGTGTTGCTTCCGGCTTGGGCGGTATCTGGGGCGTCTCCGGGGCCTTGGGGGCGGCAGGAGCTTCCGGCTGCTTCGGCTGGGGCTGCATCACGGCCTTGGAAGCCTCGGTATCGTGGCGGGTCCAATCGTCCTTCAGCAGGTCGTACATATCCATCTGGCCGTTGACCAGTTCTTCGCCGGGGGCGGATTTCACCTTCTGGTAACTGCCGTCGGCCCGCATCTCGCGGGCGTTGACATTATCCCGCAGCTGGAGCTGCAAAATATCGCTGAGCTTCTGGATGAGAATGGGGTCTTCCACCCGGACGCCCACCTCCACGCGGCACTCCGTGTTGCGGGTGAGGAAGTCGCCGGAGGCGATATAGATGCGAGTCTCGGTGCCGTCGTAGAAGCTGTAAATGCGGCCATGCTCCAGATAGCGGCCCACAAGGCTGCGGATGTGAAGATTCTCGGTCTTGCCCGGCACCTCGGCACGGACGCAGCAGATGCCGCGGACGATCATATCGATGCGGACCCCGGCGCAGCTTGCTTCCTGCAATTTCAGGATGATGTCACGATCCGAGATGGAGTTGTTCTTCAGGATCATGGACGCCGGGCGGCCCAGACGGGCGGCGGTGATGACCCGGTCCATCTCGTCCAGCAGGACGCTCTTGAACCGCAGCGGAGCCACCAGCATTTTTTCGCTGGTCTCCGTCAGTTTCTGCACGGCGAGATTCTGGAAGACGTTGGACGCCTCCTCGCCGATGCCGTGGTCAGCGGTGATGAAGGAGTAATCGGTGTAGAGTTCGCTGGTCTTTTCGTTGTAATTGCCGGTGCCGATCTGGGTGATATAGCTGTAGCCCTGCGCGCTCTTTTTGGTGATGAGGGTCAGCTTGGAGTGGACCTTGTAATCCTCGAAGCCATACAGCACAGTACAGCCCGCTTCCTCCAGCTGCTTCGACCAGTCGATGTTGTTCTGTTCGTCAAAGCGGGCGCGCAGCTCCACCAGCGCCACAACTTCCTTGCCATTTTCGGCTGCTTCCATCAGGGCCTGTACGATCTGGGACTCCCGCGCCATCCGGTACAGGGTCATCTTGATGGAGATGACGTCCGGGTCCTGCGCGGCCTTTTTCAGCATCGCAATGAAAGGCCGGATGGACTGGTACGGATAGCTGAGCAGAACATCGTGCTTCTGCACCTCGGCGGCGAGGTCGTACTCCGGCGGCGGCAGCATGGGCCGGGCCGAGGGGTAAAACAGCTCCGGGTGGCCGTCGGCCTCCATCTTAGCGGTGAGCTTATAGAAAAAGCTCAGGTCCAGTGGACTCTTCTGGGCAAACACACGCTTGTGCGTCAGTTCCAGCTTGCCGCAGAGGATGCGGACGATCTCCTGCGGGGCCGTCGGCGTGACCTGCAGACGGACAGCCGCCAGCTTGCGGCGGCGCTTGAGCAGGTCGGCCATGATCTCGCGGTAGTCGATGTCATGGTCCATCATCCCCTCTTTCACGTCGATGTCGGCGTTGCGGGTGACGCGGAAAAGGCATTTTTCCTGCACGGCGTCCTTGCCGAAGATGAGGGCCGCATAGTGCAGCACCAGCTCCTCGGTGAGGGCGAACTCGGTGTGGCCATCCCGGCGGACAAGCTGCAGCCGCTCCATCTGGCTGGAAATGGGGATCATGCCAAGGCTCTGGCCCTCTTTTTCCTTGAGCAGGACGCCGAGGTAGATTTCCTTATTGCGCAAAAACGGAAACGGGTGGCGGCTGTCCACGATCTGCGGGCTGAGGATGGGGAACAATTCGCTCTGGAAATACTTCTTCCAGAAATGCTCCTCCTCCTTGGAAAGAGCATCGAAGTCCACCTTTTTGTAGCCGCACGCCGCCAGATTTTCCAGCGCCTTCTCATAGTATTTGTCGCAGTCCTCCTGCAGATGAGCCGTCTTGGGCATGATGGCGGCCAACTGCTCCTCGGCGGTCATGTTCGTCTTGTTCTCGCGCTTGTCCCGCTCCTTTTTGGCGCGCATCAGGCTGGCCCGCTCTTGGAGCGAACCCACGCGCACCATGAAGAACTCGTCGAGATTGGAGCCATAGATCGCAAGGAACTTGAGCTGCTCCGCCAGCGGGACATTCTTATCCTTGCCCAGCACGAGCACCCGGCGGTTGAAATCCAGCCAGCTCAATTCGCGGTTGATGAAAATCGAATCCTCTTTCATAGTTACTCCCCTTTTTCTGGGTTTGTTCAGCTCACATAGGCCAGCTCTGCCCACGACGCCACAAGGTTTTCGGTCAGGCCCGGCACCGCGGCGGCATCCTCGACCCGCCGGAAGGGGCCATGCGTCTCACGGTAGTCGAGGATCGCCTGTGCCCGCTTTTCGCCTACGCCCGGCAGGATGCAGAGCGTTTCGAAGTCGGCAGTGTTCAGATCCACCCGGAGCGATTGGAGCAGCGGCGTCTGGGGCGCGGGGTCTGGCTTTGCCTTGGGCGGCGCATACCAGAAGGCCAGCGCCACACACAGGGCCGCCGCCAACACGGCGCAGAGCAGAAATACCCGCTCGTGCCGCTTTCCGGTTTTCTGAGAACTGGTTTCTCCCATTGTACCCGACTTTCCTCCAAAAAGAAAGCCCCCTGCACAAAGTATACAAGGAGCTTACAAAATCTTTACGTTACGCGAACTTTTCGGCCGCACGCACCATGCCGTACAGCAGTTCCGCCGCCGCACCGGCATCGTGGTCGGTGAGGGTCGTCTGCTTGGCGGCAAGGCGCAGCTCTGCCGGGGCGTCGGCGGGGACGACGCTGTTCCCCGCCAGTTGGACCAGCTCGGTCATCTGGGTGCAGCCCGCCAGAACGGTCAGCTGCTCGGCAGAGTAGCCAGCGGGCGGGCAGACAGCGTTCAGCATAGCCGTGCCGGACACACCGCCCGGCAGCAGGGCCACCACATCCGGGGCCATCCGCTCGGCGCGGAGGGTCACGGTCGCTTCACCCAGCGTTTTTTCCAGCAGAGCGGTCAGGGGCACCTGCTTTTTGTCCTGATAGAACAGGATGCGCAGGACCTCCTCGCCCTTGACATCCGCCGCGTTGCTCAGCACGAAGCTGGTCCACTCCTGCCGCAGGTGAGCTTCCAGCGCTTCGCTCATCCGCACCACGCGGGTGGTGCCGTCCCGCATCTGGAACGCGATGCCGATGCCGGGCGCAGCGGGCAGAACTTTCAGGACGGAATCTTCCATCCCGGCAAAGCTGCACAGCGCCGTGCCGCTGCCCTCCGCAAAATTATAGGCCAGAATGCCGCCGCAGACCAGCGCAGGTGCACTGAGCCGCACTCCGCCCAGCAGAGAACGCACGACCTTCGGCGACCGCTGGGAGTAGACGGTCAGCTTGCCGCCGCGGCTGGCAAACAATTGCAGCACATCCCGGTGGAGCTGGGGCAGATTGCCCTCGGCGTTCAGCAGCAGATTGTCCAGATCGCAGAGGACCAATGTATTTTCGATGGAATTGCTCATTCGTTGTTTCCTCCTGTGCGCTGACGGAGCGTGGTCAGAAAGCGGGTGAAGTAATCCGGCAGTTCGGAATCGAACCGCAGATGCTCCCCCGTGATGGGGTGGATGAAGCCCAGCGTTTTGGCGTGCAGACACTGGCCGTGGAGGCTTGTGATGCAGTTGTGGGGGCCGTAGACGGGGTCGCCCGCCACCGGGTGATGGATGGACGCCATGTGGACGCGGATCTGGTGGGTGCGGCCTGTTTTCAGGCGGCACTCCAGCATCGTGAACTCGCCCAGCCGCTCCAGCACCTTGTAGCCGGTGTAGGCGTACTTGGTGTG